>ENA-ORSO01000127-ORSO01000127.1-human-gut-metagenome-genome-assembly--contig:-NODE-127-length-68022-cov-19.426619_pt1 | contig 68022 bp, 48 predicted proteins | sample MGYA00241902_ERZ509168 | MGnify/ENA primary metagenome ERZ509168 (study PRJEB26280, sample SAMEA2338806) | human gut metagenome | biome: human gut; feature: human-associated habitat; material: faeces... | reverse complement strand
CTCTTTCAAGTCGCTTCTGATACAGTGTGAAACCGTCCGTATCCCAGCGAAGGAGCTTTACCTGCTGCCGGTTCTTGCTGAAGAAGATGAACACAGACCCGCTTAGCGGAGGCAGATCCATCTCCTGCGACACTAACTTATAGAGACCGTTTATCCCAAGGTTCATTCTAACATAGCGCTGGCAGACATAATAGCGCATACCGTCATTCAGTCCAAACATGGCAGATCCTCCCTCTGGTATAGTTTGAGAAATGACATGACTGCTTCTGCTGTGCCACGTTTAATGTTCACTTGGGTGCCGTCGGGAAAAGTGAAACAAACTCCGTATAACATATCTGATGTTTCCTTGTGACTTAAAGTAAAGTCAGCGGTTATCGGAAGAAACATAGAATCAGACGGCGGCATTTGTTTGTCTGCCGATTTTTTACTTTCATGTAGAAGAGTCTTGGCTTTTCTGACACTGAGACCATTGTTTCGCATCCATCTTGCCATACTACGCTTATTTACATGTTGCTCACATTGGAATGCTCGTAAACACACTGTCGGATCATGGTTAAGTGCTTGTAGAAACATGTTCCACACACTTTTGTATCGTTCTGCTGCTAACATATTTTTGAGGGTTTAATAATGTTGCAGCAAAGGTAACAAGCATAATGATTAAAAAAAAGGCTGCATCGCGGATACGCTTACGTTCATATTTTGTGTTGGGCGACAATCGCGCACATTCAAATGACAGTAGATATTGGGAGGGCATTGAAAAAGTAAAATCCACTTTCAGATTGAAAGTTCATGACGGATAAATCGTAGCTTTATCCGTCATTTTCTGTCAAATACAGCCTTATTAAGGCGATTTGTAGAAAGAGAAGTTATAAATCGCAACCTTTTTCCGTTTTAGTTTTTAAAAATGGGGACTTTTTCAGTGCCCTCGATATTGGGAACTTGTACCGTTTAACCAAATTGTGGGGCGGATGATTGTAATGAACAAATGACAACAAAATACAAAAAGAAGATGAAAAAGAAACTGACTACAATTATACTATTGACGATATTTTTCTTTATGACAGGGTGTCAAAAGCGAAACGAGAAAGCTACAGACGAGAATTCGCAAAATGTAACAACACAACTTAACACGCCCGACAAGGACGTGCGCACAATAAAGATAGAGCCTCGCGATTTTAACTATGAGTTAATCAGCAACGGAAAACTAACAGCCTCACAGTATGCCGACCTTGTGTTTCCTAATTCAGGGCTTATAAAAACAATCTTTGTCAAAAATGGCGACCATGTTGTAAAAGGCCAAGTCATCGCAGAACTTGACACTTATTCGCTGCGAAACGCTTTAAAACAGGCTAATATAAACATGGAGCAAGCCAAACTTGAACTTCAAGACATACTGATAGGCCAAGGCTATGCCCCTGATGACTTTTCACGTGTACCCAAAGATATAATGCGGTTAGCAATGATAAAAAGTGGTTATGAACGGTGTAAAAACGACATAGAGAAGACAAAATATGATATAGCCAATACCCGTTTGCGTGCTCCATTTGCTGGTGTAGTGGCCAATGTGACAAGTAAGGCACACAATGTTTCTACATCTACCCCATTGTGCAGAATCATTAATACGACAAATATGGATGTAGAGTTTACCGTATTGGAAAACGAACTTCAGATGGTGCACACAGGCGAACGTGTCGTCATAACCCCCATAGATCCAAGACAAAAAGCTGTAAACGGAACTGTAACAGCCATAAACCCTCTTGTTGACGAGAATGGTATGATAAAGGTAACAGCAAGGGTAAGCCACTGCGACTACTTATTAAGCGGCATGAATGTGGGTGTAAGTGTGCATCGAGTATTCAAGTCGCAAATTGTGGTACCTAAAACAGCATTGGTTCACCGTTCAAACCGTTTAGTAGTATTCACAGTAGACAATGGCAAGGCTGTTTGGCACTACGTACAAACAGGAGCAGAAAACATGAACGAATGTGTAGTGACCAAGGGATTAGAGCAAGGCATGGAGATAATTGTGAGCAACAATCAGAACCTATCACATGGCACAGAAGTAAAAATACACAATTAAGAAATCTTGAAATAGAAATATGAACATGGTAAAATATCTTCTGCAAAGACCTATTGCTGTAACCATGACATTTGTGGCTATCATGCTATTGGGTTTTGCCACATTCAATCAGTTACCTGTATCACTTCTGCCCTCTATACCAATACCTGAAATTAATGTGCAAGCCACAGCCCCAGAACTGTCTGCCCAACAAATAGACAACGGCGTCGCCAAACCATTGCGCCGTCAGCTGATGCAAGTAGGAGGGTTAAAAGAGATAAAAAGCCAATCGCAAGATGGCATAAGCAATATCAAACTAAAATTTGATTATGAAACAGACATCAATCTGGCATTTATTGAAGTGAACGAAAAGATTGATGCCGTATCAGGCTTACTGCCTAAAAACGTATTACGACCCAAAGCCGTAAAAGCAAACGCCACTGACATACCCGTACTATATGTCAACATGACGCTAAAGGATACATCAGAGGCACACTTTTTACAAATGTGTGATGTTGCTCGGCATGTAGTGCAGCGACGAATTGAGCAGTTGCCAGAAGTAGCAATGACCGACATGACAGGGGTGCCACAAAAGACAATCATGCTGAAACCCGACCGCAGCAAGATGGAACAAGCAGGGGTAACTGATGCCGATTTGCGCAACGCACTGGTTAATAGCAATGTTAACCCAGGAACAATGACAGTACATGACGGATATTACGAATACGACCTACATATAGGAAGCATCATAAGAACTACAGATGACGTACGCAATATATTTCTAAACAAAAATGGACGTATGTATCAGATTCAAGATTTCTGCGATGTAAGCATCACCGCCTCAACAACAATGGGTAAGGTACTGTTGAATGGGAAGAGGGCCATATCGCTGGCCGTCATAAAGCGTGGCAGTTCTAACATGGATGCCCTGAAATCAAAAGTGAAACAGACTCTTGAAACCTTTTCGAAAGCCTATCCAGAGATAGACTTTACTGTAAACAGGAACCAAACCGAACTACTTGATTACACCATTTCCTCGCTCAGTCAAAACTTTGTACTGGCCTTTATTTTAATGTTTGTTGCAGCGCTACTATTCATGGGCGACATAAAAGCTCCTGTTATTGTAGGTATATGCATGATTGAGGCCATGATACTTACGTTTCTGTTCTTTTTCATATTCAAAATCTCGCTCAACACCATTTCGTTGTCGGGCATGGTGCTCGTAGTAGGTATGATGATAGACAACGCATTAATTGTGACAGAAAACATCTCGCAACATTGCGAACGCGGTGAAACACTTATAGCCTCATGTGCTCGCGGTACTGCCGAGATGATAACACCAATACTCAGTTCGTCGCTTACCACAGTTGTGGTGTTTGTACCCTTAATCTTCATAAGCGATATTTCAGGAGCGTTATTCTCTGATGAAGCTTATTCAATAACTTTTGGCCTACTCAGTTCATATATTGTAGCTGTATTCTTACTGCCAGTGGTATATTTATTAGTATCGCAAACCAAACTATTAAACCGCAAATGGAACAGCAACACAAGCAGCAAACTGAGCGGATGGATGTTAAAGACATACAATAATGGCATAAACAGAGTGTTTAAACACAAGAAAATATGGCTATGTTTTGTGATAGCCACATTACCACTATGCGCCCTATTATTTACCTGTATACCCAAAGAACTGTTTCCTAAGCTTGAGCAGAATGATACCACCATAAAAATAGACTGGAACGAAAGCATTGAGACAACAGAAAACACCGCACGAACCCAAGCGAGCATCAAAGCAGCAGGCACAGCGGTTAAAGAATATGTGGCAGAAATTGGTCATCAAGGTTATATGCTAAACGACCACTCAATGATGTCACCTAACGAATCGTTTGTATATCTGGCAACCGATAGTCGCGAACAGATGCATAAAGCCCAAACAAGCATACAAAAATATATAAAAAGTAAGTGGCCTGAAGCACAAATCACATTTGAAACGCCCGACAACATCTTCAACAAAGTGTTTTCTTTGTCAGAACCAGACATCGTGGCCGAGGTAAGCCCCGACAACTTACAACAAGCAATAACAATAAATGACGTACAGCAATTAAGCAAATCCATAACAAGTTGTACGGGGTTATCGCCAGTGACCATTGCCAAACAACAACAGATTACAATCAATGTCAACACACAGAAAGCAATGGTCTACGGCCTTAGCATAAACGATTTATCAAACAGTTTTCAACAAGTGTTTCAAGATGCTGAGGCCACCAATCTTAAATCGGCTCGCGAGAACATGCCTGTACTAATTGCTGGTGATGGTGGCACTATAAACAACTATTTAGCAAAAGCTATGGTGCCCATCAAAAGTGTAACTGGAGAGGCCGCTATGGTGCCCGTTTCAGAATTTATCAGTACGAGCAGCACCGAAGGCTTCAAAACGATTGTGGCAGGGAAACACGATATATACATTCCTTATATCTTTGACAACGTTAACGACAAGCCTGCCTTAATAGACAATCTCAAGCGCGAATTTTCTGGCAACAAGCACAAGGGATGGAACATTGACTTCTCGGGCAAATATTTTACAAGCAAGGAAACAATACGCCAACTGATTTTCATTTTCTTCGTGTCACTGCTACTCATGTATTTTATACTTTGCGCACAGTTTGAAAGTTTCAAACAGCCATTAATTGTGCTACTTGAAATACCAATAGACACCTCTCTGGCACTGGCCACATTATGGGTTTGTGGCTATTCGCTCAACATTATGTCAGCCATAGGCATCATTGCTTCTTGCGGCATTGTTGTGAACGACTCGATACTAAAAATTGATGCCATAAACACGTTACGCGCCAAGGGAATGAATCTTACTGTAGCAGTGCATGAAGCAGGACACCGACGTCTGCGTGCCATCATTATGACCTCGCTTACGACCATTACTGGTATGATACCTTTTTTCCTATCATCAGACTTAGGGTCAGAACTGCAGCGTTCACTTGCCGTGGCCATGACATCAGCCATCTTTTTTGGCACATTGGTAAGCCTGTTTATCATACCCCTTATATATTGCACCTTTATAAAAAGCAAGTAAATGAAAATGAAAAAGAAAATAATTACATACACATTTGCCATGCTCATAGCATTATATGCAATGCCATTGAGAGCACAGCAACCAAAAGAAGTTATGTCACTGCAGAAAGCGCTGGATATAGCCAACGCCTCATCAAAAGCCGTGGCACAATATCGCAATGAATATATGTCAAGCTACTGGACGTATGTAGCATATAAAGCCCAACAACTGCCACAGCTCACACTGAAACTTACGCCAATGACCTATTATCGGTATATCACCAACCGATACGACTCGGGCGAAGACCAAGATGTATATAGACAGCAACAAATGTTAAGCACAGGCGGTGGCTTGAGTATCACCCAAAAGTTACCTCTCACAGGAGGTACATTCTATATCAACTCAAGCCTTGACTACATGCGCAATTTTGGCAACTCACGCTCTACCCAGTACTCAAGTGTCCCCATAAGAATTGGCTATAACCAAACGCTCATTGGCTACAACCCATTTAAATGGGATAAACAAATAGAACCTCTTAAATATGAGAAAAGCCGAAAGCAGTTGGTATATAACATAAGTAGAGTATCAGAAGAGGTAACAAGTTTGTTTTTCAGCCTTGCTCTTGCTCAAAAAGAATATGAGATGGCGAAGAATAGCAAAACGATAGCCGATTCGCTTTTCACTGTGGGTAGTCAAAGATTCAAGATTGCATCAATTACCCAAGCCGATTTACTTACACTAAAACTTGACGCATTAAACGCCGGTAACACCTTAGAAAATGCACGCACAACACTCAACCGCGCTATGTCACAGTTGGCCATCTACTTACGTATGGAAAAGACAACCAGCATTGTGGCCGAAATGCCACATGAACCCATACTTACACAAATAGATGTAAGCAAAGCGATAGAAATGGCACATCTCTACAACCCCAAATACGCCGAATTGCGCCAACGTAGGTTAGAGTCGGAACAAAACTTGCAATATACCAAACGTTCGTCAGCTTTCAACGCACAAATTGATGCAAGTATAGGTTTCAATCAGGTAGCCGACAATTTTTCAGATGCCTACAAAAAACCGCTTCATCAAGAACTGGTGTCGGTATCAGTATCAATACCCCTTATAGACTGGGGCATCAGAAAAGGGAAGGTAAACAAAGCGAAAAGCGACTTAGCCCTAACTTTGACCGAGATAGAACAAGACGATTTAAAGATGAAAGAAGATATCGTGCTTGCTGTAAACGACTTTAACATACAAGGCAAGCTGATAAAAGCTGCCCATGAGGCACGAGATATTGCGTCAGTGGCTTATCAGCAAATACAGCGTAGATTTATGATAGGCAAAACCGATGTAAACAGTTTGCTACTGGCCCGTAGTAGACAAGACGATGCCCAACGCAACTATATCACTGCCCTTCGCAACTACTGGACGGTTTATTACCACATACAGAGCCTTACGCTTTACAACTTTGAGCATGATATTTCACTGTATGACCATTTCAACTTTTAGAATCTTCATCTAAATATTATAAACGATGAACCAATTACAAAAGTATTCGGCCTTCACACTAATAGTAACATTTGTTTGTTTCTCACTTATAGGCATAGCCCTTTTGCCAAAACTTACGGTTAAGCAAGTTCCTGAAAACGACTTGCTTGAAATGACCGTTTCTTTTAATATGGGCAACATGTCGCCACGCGTTGTAGAAGACGAAGCTACAAGCAAAATAGAACAAGTGCTATCGCGCATTGAGGGAATTAAGTATGTAAACTCTGTATCAAACACAGGTAGCGGAATTGTGACGCTGGGTTTCATACACGGAACTAACATGGCCACTGCACGTCTTCAGGCTGCTACAGCCATAAGACAGGTTTGGGACAGATTGCCAACAGGCATTAGCTATCCACGCATCATGGTACAGCAGTCAGACAAGTTGGCATCGTCCCCCTTTCTACGTTATGCAATATGTGCTGACACATCAATTGTTGATATGCAACATGTGGTTGACGACAAAATAATATCGGAGTTAGGACAAATAAGCGGCATCAAAACAGTAAAACAAAACGAAACCGCAGAACGGGTGATGACAGCCGTATGCGACAGCCGACAGATGCAAGCAGCAGGCATAACTATGCAAGATATACAAGAGGCCATAACAAACTGTTCATACGTAAAACCACTGGGCATGGAAATGGTGAGCGATTTTGATGGCAAAAAGAAACTGATGCGTATAAACATGGCTGCAGACGGTGATAGAATTCTTAACCTGAGTAAAACAAAGATAAGGACTGCCAACGGACAATTGGTTTCGATAGACAGTTTTGTAAAAATTGCCGACGATGATGAAGAGCCTGTTAACATGGAACGGATAAATGGTTTGAAGACTGTGTTTGTAGACATTACAGCCGAACATGATGCCAATCAGGTGATTATAGGCGAGAAAGTAAAGAAAATGATGAAAGCGATAGAAAAGTCGCTGCCCCATACCTTTGAAGTGCATCTTGAGAACGACAGTAGCAGTCAGTTAAGCCATGATTTACAGATAAACTATACGCGCAGCGCACTTACTGTGCTAATACTGATATTATTTACATTCATATCTACACGCAACAAAAAGTTGGCCATAGTGGTATTAACAAGCCTTATTATAAGCCTTTGTATAGCAGTAGGCATATATTATATTGCAGGTATTGAAATACATTTCTACACACTTGCTGGTATCACTATATCTCTCAACTTAATGATTGACAATGTGATCGTAATGGCTTACCACATTATCAGTCGTAATAATATCAAGGCGTTCATGCCAATGCTTGCCGCCACATTGACGTCAATAGGAGCATTGTCTATCATCTTTTTTCTTGACTATGATCTAAAGTTAAATCTCGTTGACTTCTCAATGGCCATCATCATCAACCTTGTGTCGTCACTGTTTACAGCCACCTTCTTTGTACCCGCCTTAATGGAAAAAATGGGTGTGCAGAAACATGCATCAAGATACCATCAGGTTCAGAAATGCCTACATAACGTGATGGCATTTAACAGCGTTTATGCTAAAGCAACAACTATATGCCTAACGCACCGAAAAGCGGTATTTATCGTGACAGTGCTTACATTTGGCCTTCCTGTTTTTCTTCTGCCCATGTCTATTGATAGTCCCTCAAACTGGTGGGAAAAGCTATATAACCAAACGGTGGGAAACAGTTATTATTGTGAGCAAATGCGCTCTACTGTAGACAAGATACTTGGAGGCACATTGCGCTTTTTTGTTGACAATGCAGGGCACAAGAAAGGCATCAACACAGAAGCAGAAGAAACAGGCATTGGCATCAACGTGCATATAGGTGAGGGAGGCACACTTCAGCAAGTTAACAACATGATAAAACCCATGGAAGCCTTCCTCACAAGAGAGAAAGGCATACAACAATTTCATACCTATATAACAGGGCCTAACGATGGTAACATTTGGGTCAGTTTCTCAAAAGAAGCTGTTGATAGAGGCATACCTGTGTCACTACACCATAAAATTGTAAAAGAGGCACTCACGATAGGCGGAGGCAGCTGGTCAGTGGGAGGCCCTGGGCAAATGGAGTTTTCAAACGATGCACGAATGTCGGCAGGCGACATAGAGGTGTGGTTGCGAGGCTATAACTACGACCAGCTAAATAAATATGCCAATGAATTTCGTAATATGTTACTTAAGCACCCACGCATAAAAAGTGTCGTTGTCAATTCGGCACGGCAAAAATGGAACGAAAAACAAGAGGAATTGTATCTTGATTTTGACAAACACAAACTAGCCAAGCAAGGCATTACTATTACAAAGGCGGTAGCAGCTCTACGCAACAGTTTCGGCAACGACAAGCAAAGCCTTTCTGTGTTGTTTGAGAGCAATGCTGCTACCCTCGTACTAAAACCATCATCCTCAGAACTCAACACCTGGGCATTTACTAATTTGCCTATATATGTAGATGGTAAAGTATTTAAGGTGAACGATGTAGCCAGCGTTGAAAAACGCCAGATAGCCGATGCTATCGTGAAAAACGACCAAGAGTATCTACTTTGTATACAATTTGACTATATAGGCGATTTGGTGATGGGCTATAAAATAATTGACCGCGACATCAAACAAATGCAAAGCAAGATGGTTATGGGCTACAGCATTAAACAGAAAACGTATAGTAGCATTACAAAAGAACATGACGGATGGAAAAACATACTTTTACTTGGCGTCGTGATTGTCATCGTTTTTTTTATTACATCTATATTATTCAACTCTTTGCGTCAACCGTTTGCCATTTTATTGGTGATACCCTTATCGTTTATTGGTGTATTTTTAGCTTTTGGTGCATTGAAACTAAACTTCGGTGAAGGAGGATTTGCCTCACTGGTGCTACTTGCTGGCATCAGCGTAAACTCAAACATCTACATCGTAAACGAATATAACAATATTAGGCGCATAAGACCAAAATTATCTGCCATCACGTCTTTCATAAAAGCATGGAACAGAAAAGTAACACCCATAATGCTAACAGTGTTATCAACAATCATAGGGTTCATTCCTTTTGTTATTGCGGGAGATAATGATTTCTGGTTGTCGCTGGCTGTTGGCACGATATCAGGTCTACTAACCTCTGTTGTTGGTTCGTTCATGTTCCTACCTTTATTATTATGTAGAAACCAACGGTCTCATTAATTTTGAAGACATCGCTTGCAGATATCAAATATTTTAACGAATTTTGCAAAGAGAAGATATTTTAACGATACGATTCATATTAAATATAAGAATACGACGAATAATTAAAAATGGAATCACTAAAAGAATTATACAGAATAGGCAAAGGCCCATCGAGCAGCCATACGATGGGGCCACAGAAAGCAGCACAAATTTTTGCCGCACACCATCACAATGCCAAAGCGTTTAAGGCTACACTATATGGCAGCTTGGCAGCTACGGGCAAGGGACATATGACCGACGTGGCCATTGAAGAAGTGCTGAAACCTATTGCCCCCATCAACATCGACTGGAAGCCGTCGGTGTTTCTGCCCTTCCACCCTAACGGCATGACCTTCAGCGCCTTTGACGAAGATGGACATGAGGTAGACAGCTGGACGGTGTATAGCGTGGGCGGTGGTGCGCTGTCGGAGGGTGGCGAGACCCGTTGGCTCACCGATGTAAAGGATGTGTATAAAAAGAACACGCTAAAAGAGATACTGACATGGTGCGACAATCACGGCCGAAGCTACTGGGAATATGTAGACGAATGTGAGGAAAGCGACATCTGGGACTATCTGATGGAGGTGTGGAAAGCCATGCAGGAGTCGGTAGAACGTGGCCTCGACCACGAAGGAGCGCTGCCGGGTCCGCTGAACCTACCGCGCAAGGCGTCGACCTACTTTGTAAAGGCGCAAGGCTATAAGCCGTCGCTGGCATCGCGTTGCCTGGTGTCGGCCTACGCCTTGGCGGTGAGCGAAGAAAACGCGTCGGGCGGAACCATTGTTACGGCTCCCACCTGTGGGTCGTGTGGCGTGATGCCCGCCGTGCTGTACCACATGTCGCGCAGCCATGAGGTGAGCGACACCCGCATACTGCATGCCCTGGCCACAGCAGGTTTGTTTGGCAACATTGTGAAGAAAAACGCCTCTATATCAGGCGCTGAGGTGGGCTGCCAAGGCGAGGTAGGTGTGGCATGTGCCATGGCATCGGCTGCTGCTTGCCAACTGTTTGGCGGCACCCCGTCGCAGATAGAATATGCGGCCGAGATGGGCTTGGAGCACCACTTGGGCATGACTTGCGACCCTGTATGCGGACTGGTTCAAATTCCGTGTATCGAGCGTAACGCCTTTGCTGCCACACGTGCATTGGATGCTAATCTGTATGCGGCGTTGTCTGACGGTAAACATCGCGTATCGTTTGACCGGGTAGTGAACGTGATGAAGCAGACGGGCCACGACCTGCCATCGCTATATAAGGAGACGAGCGAAGGCGGTCTGGCCAAGGATTATGAATTTTAGTTTCGCATGTCTTCGACATGCTGTTAGTTGACGAGTTAACGAGTTGACAAGGAAAATTGCATATTTATACAGTTTGACTGTATAAATATGCAATTTTGCTTTAACGGTTTTTAAATAAAGATTTGTGAATTTTCTTACAAATTAAAAGAAAACAAGCGCGGTTTGCTTACACTTTTCAAAGTTGATACTTCTCATTTGAGAAAGCATGGGTTTCAGGTCGTGAAACCCTTGGTTTCAGGTCGTGAAACCCTTGGTTTTAGACTGTGAAAGCCTTGGTTTCAGAATGTAAAACCAAGGCTTTCAGACTGTAATTTGATGGGTTTTAAAAACCACATACCATGCACCCGAAAAATGAATATTTATGCAGTTTTAGAATTTCACCTTTTTCTTGCCATTAACAAGATAAATGCCCTTGGGCAGAGGGGCCAGTTGGGTGCCCACAAAACGGCCGTCGAGGGTGTAGATGGGGGCGTTCTGCTCTTGCGTTGCGGGAGCCTCTACCCCACCGATGCCCGTAGCAACGTTATTGCAGAAGCGGAACGACACGGTGCCCGCCTCAGTATCTTCATCGATATCGAGCAAGCCAGCGTCAATGGTTGACGGCTCGGTGCGCCACAGATAGTTGGGCAAGTTTTGCGATGTCATGAGGGTATGCACATTGCTGGTGCCTGGGAAGGGATCGCACGCCATCGCACGGCGATAGATAGACAGTTTCTCGTTCGACGTGCCCGAGGTGAGCGTAGCAAAGTTGAGCAGCAAGCCATCGGCTGGCACCACGGTGACGCCAGGCTGGCCAGCCACATTATTCAGCGGACGCATGGCCGAAAGCGAGGCCGGATTGGCATTGATATGATAAACCAAGAGGCCGTGACCTGATAGATACTGGTTCCAGCCCTGCTTCTGTATGTTTTCAAACAACAGATAGTCGGTATCGCTGGCACTGTTTTGAAGTTTATAGGCCTCGCCACCATTAGCATAGGTCTTCAGGGTGTAGGTGCCATCGGTATTGAGCAGCTGTGGAGTCTGCCATCCCATCACCTCGCGCTCCCAGGCGGTATAGGCCGTGGGATGATAGCTGTTGTGCACATACTCGCCGCCATCCATCAGGCTCCAATACTCCATGCACTGGTTATTGATATTGGCCGACGGCACCGTGGCATAAAGGTCGGGCAAGCCTAAGGTATGTGAAAACTCGTGACAGAACACGCCAACGCCCGCTATTTGTGGCACCGAGAAAGAACCATTTGAGGCAGGATTGACGGTTTTGAGCTGTTTCTCATTGGCATTAAGTTCGTGCACAATCATGTTCAGATTGACATTTTTGCCATTGAATTCGCCCACATTGCGGAAGCTCATCTTCGCCCAAAGGGCATCGTTCATAGCGCCATTATTCTGGCCAAAGCCCGCATAGATGATAGAAACGAGGTCGATGGTACCATCGTTGTCGGAGTCGAGGGCGGGGTCGGCAAAACTCTGTAACTTGGCGGCCTCGGCACAGGCATCTGTCACAAACTGCGTATAGTTAATATCTCTACTTTCGCCATTATCGGCACCATAATATTTCAGCGAATTGGGCAAAGTGACGGGGCCCACCACCTTAAAATTAGGCACAAACTGACCATTGCTCATATCAGAGAAATACTGCTTCACGCTGCTATAGTTGCGCCCCTCGCCACAACCCAGGTCAGAGGGGGTGCCGCCATTCAAAAACTGCTCGAAAGAGGCTTTGGGGTCGGCCATGTGGAACACGGTATCGGTGAACTGTGCCAAGATGACCAGCGCTGTGGGCGACCCTTTATGTGGAAAATATTTTGAGGTAGCCGTGGCACGAGCCTTTGACAAGCGGCGAGAAGCCTCTTTCTGGAAGATGGGTTTCAAAGGAGTCTGTGCCTTTACCAACTGTTGCTCGGTAGCGGTGCGTTGTGATGCCTCGTGCGCCAGCTGGGTGGTGGGCAGCAAAAGACCTTGCTGGTTGATGCTGGAGATGAAGAACGACTGGTTAACGTGCGAGAGCATAACGCCATCGAGGGTGGTATACCAGCTGTACGACTCGTCGCCATGCAACACCACCATGAGCGTGGAGCCATCGGCCTGGCGTACGGCGAATGGCGTTTGGTTAGCCTTGGCAGCATGTGCTGTCGAAACCGAGAAGCACAGCGCCATAAGGAAGAGGATGATTTGTTTCATATTGGTTTTTATCTTTTTAATTTTTGTTTTTGCGTAATGTGGTTTTAGAGGGTAACAACTTGTAACTTGTTCGTTCGTCTACTCGTCAACTTTAAGAAAATACTGCCCTTTACCCTTGGTACGCCATCCGAAAGAAATGGCATGGGCGGGACAATGGTGGTAGCAGCTGAAACAGGTGAGGCAACGACCATTATGTTGCCACTGGGGCAAATGGCCTGGCTGAGCCACGATATCATGAACAGGACAAAGGGTGGCACAACGGCCACAACGGAGGCAGCGGTCGGGGTCGACACGGAAAGGGGTATCGGTGATGAGCCACTTCACAAACACCGAGCCGATAAACCTACTGTTGATGCGGGGCCAGCGACCTATGTCGAGGGGCGAGGCGATGGGGCGATGCTGCACAATGTCGGCAATGATACCTTGCAGACGCTGCTTAGAAGTCGCAATCTTCTTTTTCTCACGTTGTGGCGTGTCGACATCCATAAACGGCATGCCCACATACGACTCGGGCATAAGCAGTGAGCCTACGGCATGTAGGGGGATAGAGCGTTGCCATAAATCGTTACGGAAGATGTCGATAGCTTCGCCCACAGTGTCGCCAGCCGTGCAGAGGGCAAAGACATAATGCTGAGAAAGGTTTTCGACAACAAGACGCGAGATAAAGCGGCGCACGATGAGCGGTGGTCGCCAGCCGTGCACAGGAAAGCAAAAGCCCAGAAGTTCGCCCTCATTCAGCGTAATGTTGACGGGGTGAGTGTTGTCGGTTATCGGCACAAGTTGTTCGCCGGTAGCCTGACTAATCTGACGGGCTGCCCACAAGGTGTTGCCCGTTGCCGAAAAGTAGAATATCATGGCACAAAATTACAAAAACAATTTGGGCTGAACAAATAGTGAATGTAACAAAATGGATATCAGAGACAACAAGAAACAACAAAAGAACAACAGGAACAACGTGGAGGGAGCTAATAAGAGGCTACCTAAGAGTTGTTCTTGTTGTTCTTTTGTTGTTTTTAGTTGTATATAAAACGTTTCTTGTATCAGATAATATTATTGTATTTCTAACATTTAAGTTATATATTATTATGCTCGCAATGCTTTGCATTGCTTGCGATTTTTTAAACATTAATGTCCATTAATTATCCATTAATTATCATTAATACGCGCTTCGCGCGGTTTTTATTGATGTTCAATTAATGAACATAACTCAGCGAAGCGCCTAAGCACCTACGGAACTCAAGAATGTTTAAAGCCAAACGCGCGTAACGCTAAATAGCTTATTGAAAACACATCAACATTATTTGCTATTGATAAACTGGAGCGAGATGCGGTGCAACAGCCAATATTATTGCACAGAAATACGTATAATTTTCACAGCATTATTGTCGCCCAGGAATACACGAGCTATATAATAAGGTATACTTGTGTCTATGGTTTGTAAAAACTCCCATTGTGAGCGACGCATAAAAAATGGTATTGAGTCGGCATTGGCTATACCGCGTTTGGTGGTTTTTGCATCACAATAACAAACAATTTCTTCGCCTTTCTTCACAACAAAGTCGTACCTTGCTTCTTGAAAGTCTTTGCTTGCCCATACCACCTTATATCCTTCGCGTCTTGGGTATCGGCGTAGCAATTCGTTACGGACAATTTCCTCGCCATAATCGCCCTCTTTTGAGTCGGCAAACGATTTGTCATCAACATTACTCATCAGATAACTCAAGGCTGAAGGCAATTTCTTGATATTGGTAACCAATAGGGCAAATTCCTCATCTGTTAAATCGGAAGATGCCAATGAAGCTAACGCTTCCATTTTTCCGCTTTGGGCGATAACAAGAGCTTGCTCACGTTGAGTTTCTGTAAGCATGTCAACAACCAGTCCTGCTCTTTTGGGGAAATACCATTTGTACCAACTCTGCAGTTGTTCTTTTGTATATTTGGAATTCGCCATCCATGTGTACAATTTGTTTAGCGGCAAAGCTATAGAAGAAGCATTGCTGTTGTTTTTATTATACACATCAGCCACTTTATCATCAATGCGGCGTGACAAATGCTCCACACTACAAGTTTGGTTTACAACCTCCAGCTGTTCATACGCTTTATCAAGTAATTCAGCCTCAATCTTGGAACCGTCCCCATCAAAGAGCATATTATAAATGTTCTTTAGTTCATTAGGCAAATCGTTATCGACAAAAAGTTCATTGCACAGGCGTAGCTCGCCCAACTGATTAGGCAATAATTTCTTTTCAGAGAAGATATAACGGTTGCAGTCTTTCAGATAGACAATACATTTTTTCAACCAATTGTTTGTGATATCGGCAGATTTTCCAAAGGCCAATATACTGCCAACCTGTTCAATTTTTTCAGCGAGCATCTTGTAAGTGTATTCTTGCTCTGAAAATAAAGAAAAGTCGGTAGCTTCAAACCAATGTTTATAGTCTGCAGCCGCAGGCAATACTTTTTCAGCAACAGATGAAGCCAAATCGTACAATTTTTCATCAAGCTTAGAATCATTGAAAGGTATTCGAACCTGTGCGTAATTTATAAAATCGCCACTTTGACTTCTTACTATGCTGTGATTGAGTAATTCTTGTTTATAATGTAAAATACCGACTTTTTGAAACTGCTCGTTCGATTCTTGGTTGCCGTTATACTTGCGGCTCATGTGGGTCAAATTGTAGGCACCGTCCATTTGTTTAGCCTCTATATAGTCGAGCATTTTACTATATAACTTTACTGAATCGACCAGCAATTTTCTGTTCTCTGGATTTGAGCTCGGTGAAAATGCGATGCCATCACGCTCTGATGACGGGATAAATTTCAGACTGTTCAGGATAAATGGCATACCTATTTCCTCCATTCCTATCAGAGGCAAGCCACAGAACATTTTTGAAATATTTTTCGGGAACGGAACAATCGTGTTGTTTTCATAACAGAAGGTAGAGGAAACGTCTTGATAACTGAACACAGCAAAATTCTTTGTTGACACGATGCCGTCACATGTTATCTCAAAAACGATATTGTCTTCAGTTTTTTCTTTCCTTCTAATGGAATAAGTGTGCACGTCATTTCGTCTATCTTCAATAAAGATAGACTCTACTTTATCCATAAAGCACAACGTGTATGGCAACATGGCATAAAGATAATCTAAGTCGATATCTGCTGCCATCATCGCAGGCACTTTGGGTAATGGGTGGTTTAGGATATAAGTAAAGGATGTGTTGAAGCCTTCACACTTGCTTACCTCCTTATGCTCAGACACCTCAAAGTCGGTTCTGACCTTGGCCATCTCATCAATAAGCTCAGTTTTATCTTCAAAACAACTTCTATCTAATGTGAACGCGAACTCAAACAGACTGTTATCATCCTTTTTGCAGAATATGCCTTTCACCTGCATCAGAGATGACAATATGTGGGTTGAAACAAGTCCTGTGCCGAACTTTCCAATGTTTTCTTTATTAGACTCATCCTTTTCATTGTCTTTACCTGAGTCTGGAGAAATGACATTCAAAACGTCCGTCACACTGAATGGAGCTCCATCATGCAGAAACTCTACCTTGTCTTGCGTTACAATGAGGCGCACAGACACATGCTCGTTATAGTCGCTTGCGTTTTGCAACAACTCCCAAAACCATCTTCTTCTTGACGGATTTATACGGTCTTTTATTAACAACAGTTTTTCTTGAAGACGTTTGGCTTGAGAAGAATACTGTTGCATTTTTGAAGCCTGCTTTATATATTCTTTAAGTTCACTCATTCTGCATTTTCTATGTATTGGCTAATTACATTCTCGCTCTCTGCATACGCATCAATATAAGCCTGATTGTCTAAACCCGCATTCATGTTGATTGTAAGAAGGAAGAGAAGTCCTATCAAATCTTCAATTTTACTTCTTAAACGGCTTAATGTTTTTTCTTTCTCTTCATTCTCACGGAGTTGCAGTTCTGCGGCTAACTTATCACACATGGCTGACAATTCTTCTTTTTCTGCAATTATCGCTGCTTTATAATTGGCAAGAAAAGTGTCAACACCAAGTTGTTCTATCTGATTTAAATAGGCTGTTATTTTTTCAAGAATTTCAGAGTTCACTGATTCTTGCTCTGTTATTTTAAAACCATCTATGAAAAATTGAAATGATGGTCGATAGATATTTCCAGTCCAATATTCATCCTTATCTATTTTTACTCTTCCTCCGTACAAAAAATAGATACCTCTTTCACTTAAGGTTGATACAACAAACGACTTGTCTTTACAAAGTTCTTCAAATTCTTCATCTTCGAGACAATGTAAAGTATAAACTCCATTTTTTAATAGGATTATTTTATCCATAAAGATTGCTTATTTTAGAATATTAATAACCAAGACTATCCATCAGATTGTCCATATCTCCTCCATTCTCTTTCCATTCATCGTAGTCACCATACATTCCGTCTGTCAAGGCATAGAATGTGTCGCGCTCATTGTCATTGTCTTCATCATTGTAATGTTCACAATAAGCGTCATCAGAATCTTCGTCGTACATCTTTTTTCTTATTTTTAGGTTGTTATTTATTCATTTGGGGCTTATGTATAATATTAGTCGCTTACAACATCATATTCTACAAGAACTTCATTATAGGCATCTTCGTAAACATGGTTGTCCAGCCCTGTTTTCATATTACAAGCCAAACTAAAAAGTATTATCGTTAAGATTGTCAGACAGGATCTTGCTCTATCCAAAAAATCTTTATAAGTATCTGCTGATTCAGAATTAGGCTCTTCCTCTTTCAATAAGCTCTCATACATCTCACATAAGACCATAATATCAGCTTTGAAATTCTCCAACGTAGTCTTATAATTCTCTAAGAAAGTATCTATACCCAATTGCTCTATTTGGTTGAGATAGGCTGTAACTTTTTGCGCACCTAAAGAAGCTGTTACTTCAATCACTGCGCAAGTTTCGTCTGAGGTGTAAGGAGAGTAAAAACGTTTTATTTCTATTCCATCTATAGTTAGACAGCCAGACCCATCACTAAAAAGAGAAACTCTTACTCTTTCGCCATATAAGTAATTACGTTGAAAATGTCTATCATCACTAACAATTATAGACACATCGGTTTTGGCCTTATTGTCATCATTATCAAACTTAAATTTTTCTTCAGAATATACATATACACCGTTTTTAAAAAAGATTGTTTTCATTTTGATTATTTTATGTTTAGACGTAAAAAAGATAATAAATTGTCATTCAATTAGAATGGAAAAAGCGTGCTCTCACTGATGTCTCAATTATATAAAGAAGACATACGGCACACTCATCCATTCAAGTTTTCTTCACATCCGTTCTTTGTCGTCGGCTTATATACAGAAGCAAAAGTAAGTATTATTTTTGAGACGCACTATATATTTCATAAGAAAAATATACCCATTGACAAAAATTGTATGAAAGAAAAGTTGATATACATGTAAATAACATAAGCATAGAAAAGAGCATTATGCTAATAAATACAAAATAACTTGCTTAATAAATAGAAAAAGATTACATTTGCAAATAAACAAAAACAAAAATGCCTATGCCTAAGATATATGAATATTTCGGTTTTATCTTCCTTTTCTATTCTAATGAACATGAACCGATACATGTTCATGTGAATAAAGATGGGCACGAAGCCATCTTTGAAATTATAATGGAAAACGGAAAACTTATACACTTGCGTAGGCGCACATCGAACAAGGTTCCACCTTTAAGTGACAAAGATGCTGCCATAGCAGAAGCTTTTGTAAACAAGTATTATAAAAACATAGTGGAGAAATGGGTTAACTTCTTCATCTTCAAGAAAAGAATTCGCTCCACAAAAATAACGAAAAGAATATGAACATTACTATTTCATCAGCAAAATATGTGGCTCCGCTTAGCGTATGTCTTACATTTTCAGACAATACGACAAAGACGATTGATGTAGGTGCTTTCATTCGTAAGCATCCACATCCCCAATACAACTCATATCTTGATGAAAAGAAATTTAAGAAATTCAAACTTGAGTTGGGAAATATTGTTTGGGGTAAAAATTGGGATTTGATATTCCCACTTGAATGTCTCTACGAGGGTACTTGTGAATAGAGATAAATAAGAAACAACTATATACAACAAAAGAACAACAGGAACAACGTGGAGGGAGCTAAGAGAAGGCTACCTTAGGGAGTTGTTCTTGTTGTTCTTTTGTTGTTTTTAGTTGTATATAAACGTTTCTTGTTGTATATATAAAAACGATATTTGCTGTATGTAAAAACGTTATTTGCTATTGATAAACTGGCGCGAGGTGTGACGCAACAGCCAAAAGGCGAGCAGACCATACAGGATGGCCTGTATCCACAGAGCCTTACACTCGTAGGCAATGTCGGCAATGAGGGCGCCCATCGTGTTCATCTTCACAAAGCCCTGGATACCAAAGGTAGAGGGGAAGAGACAACCAAAGGCTCGCCAGAAGGGCGGAATGTTGCTTTGCGGCCACGACACGCCACTGAGGAAGAGGAACGCCACAGAGGTGAACACCACCATAATCATAACATCTTCGCGCTGACGCAACAGGCAAGCCACGGTCATAGCAAAGAAGATGCATGCCAACAGGTAAGGCAAAACAAAGATGAAGAAGCTGCCCGGCTGAAGAATTTGCACAAAATGGAACATCATGGGGATGGCCAGCAACACATAGGCCGACACCACAGCATATATCAGCAAAAAGCACAACGTGCGACCCGTAAAGACCGACAGCAACGGATGACGATGCTGCAAGATGGGCTGTGCAGCCGTGGGTATGAGGTAGCCACGCTCGCGACGGGTGCTATACATCATGCCGATGCCTAACAACAACGTTTGCTGAATGATGAGCATGAGCACACCTGGCAAGATAAAGTTGCCGTAGCCACCTGTGGGGTTGAACATGGGCACCTCTTCATACTTGAGGGGCTGCGTAGCAATTTCGTTTTCACGATTGGTATAGTTGCCCGACAGTTTCACCTGGATCTCGCTGCCCATGAGCGATGCCACTGCCGTAGCCGAACTATACACTGCCTTATAGGCCAGCATGAGGCTCATATCGCAATACACGCTAACGGTGGTTTGCTCCATACGATTCAGGCGCTTAGCCATATCTTCGGGCAGATAGATAATGCCGTTTACCTCTTGTTGGGCCATGAGACGACGTGCCTCGTCAATGCTGGTGCAGAAATAGGCCACACGCACATCGGGCGAGGCATCGTAGCGACGCACAAACTCGCGACTGGTAGACGAGTGGGATGCGTCGACCACAGCCACAGGCACCTCGCGCACCACCTCGTTGTTATATATCCACGAATAAAGCAACGGATAAAACAAGGGCACAACGGCCACGAAGAGGAACACGCCCTCGTCGCGGACAATGGCTCTGGCCTCGGCCGCCACCACGGTTAATATATCGGACAGAAACGTCTTAACTTGTGATAAGATATTCATGTGCAAAACTTACGGTAGATAAACATATGTGCTGTATGCCTTGCGGATGCTTCGCGCCACCAGCAAGGGCAACAATGCGAAGACAACGAGCGCCAATATGTTGGGCCAATCGTATATCAGGGCATTGCCGTTAAACACACAGGTTTGGTATATACGGAAATAATGGCGTAAGGGAAACAGGTTGGACAACACTTCGAGCGGTGCATCCATAGCAAAGGTAGGAAACGCGGTGCCCACCATCGAATAGCTAAGTACGCCCCACAACGAGCACATGCTCATTGACATGCGCAACGAGGGGAACAAGCCAAACATGAAGATGGCAAAGCCCATTGAACCCATAACGCTAAGCACGGCCAACAGGGCAATGACGCCCACCCCACCCTCGTGCGGGAAATGCAACACCTTATATATATATAATAGGTATAGGCTGAAGATGGCGAGATGCACCAACAAGTGTGGCAACGCCTTACCTGCGATGGCTATCCAACATTTGCCACCAGCTATCTTGATAAGCTGGCGCGAGGTGTTTTGCTTTAGCTCCATACCAAAGGCGTAGGCCGTGATGAGAAAAACGAAAAGCAACAAACAGCCAGGCACCAACATGGTGCTGAGATAGACATTATAATTGACCCAAGGATTGGCCACCGTGTGAAGGTCGATCTTGATGGGCTGCAGAAACGTGCCTATCTGAGCATCAGTAAGACCCTTGGCCTTAAGGGTGGCCGATCCTACCGCTGCCGACCCCAAGGTAGAAATGGTTTTGAGGTCGCGAAAGAGCAGTGAGCCCGCCGTGAGCGAGGTGTAAGAATAATAGAACGAGATGGTGGGCTGACGTGACGACAGCAACGCATCGGTGGTTCCTTTAGGATAATAGAGGAAAGCATAGATGGTGCCCTGCTGCATAGCCTTGCGCGCCTCTTCAACATTAGGATAGCGCGCCACGATGTGCGTGGTTTGAAAGGCGTCGAGCGAGCGGGTGAGCTTTCGGGTGAAAGAAGTGTTGTCAAGGTCGACCACGCCTACAGGCATCTCTTCAGGCTGCCCCTCATCCATCAACGATGTGAAAAGCACCGTGACGAGGATGGGAAACACCACCATACCGAGCACATAGACAGGATTGGCTATGAGGCGTCGGCACTCGCGTTTAGCAATGAAGAGGATGCGTGAAAAACAATTCGACATGATAAATAATGATTATTTCTTGATGATGAGCGACATACCAGGACGCAAGCCCTCGAAGGGTTTGATAGGACGCGCCTTCACCTCGAAGGTCTTAAGGTCATACTGTCCGTTGGCCTTGGTGGCCTTCCAGGTGGCATACGAGCCCTGGTCTTTAATATAGTAGACCTTCATCTTGATTTCTTTGTTGAAAGCGGGCACAAAAGCTGTGATGGTGCTGCCCACCTGCATGCCGTTGAGCTGATCCTCGCGCACATTGAAGGTGCCCCACATATCGTCGAGGATAGAAATATTCATGATGGGTGAGCCAGTACCAATAAGTTCGCCTACCTTGGGGAACACGTCGCTCACCTCGCCCTCTTTCTGGGCTATCTGCATGGTCTCGTTGATGTATGAGTTTACCTCTTGCACAGCACCCTTAGCACGGTTTACCTGTGCGGCGGCGGCCAACTTTTCTTCGCGGCGTGCACCGTTTACAGCCATGTCATACTGGCTTTTGGCGGCCTTTACCTGTGCCTCGAGGGCTTTATAATTGGCGAAAGCCTCATCGCGTTTCTGTGCCGACATGACGCCCTCGTCGTAGAGACGCTGCACACGGTTGTACGACTTTTGCGCAATTTCTAAGCCGGCCTTGGCCTGTTGCAAGAGAGCAAAGGCACCGTTTATTTGCTCGCGGCGGGCACCATTGTTAGCCATCTGGTCCATGGCCGTGGCGGCGCTTTCGGCCGACTGTGCCTGTGCCAACTTGGCTTTTATATCGGGGGCGTCGAGGATAGCCAAGGTGTCGCCCACCTTTACATAGTCGCCTTCTTTAACACGCAACTCTAACACACGTCCGGGCACCTTGCTTGACACGCGGTATTCAGATACCTCAACGTATCCTTGTATCACTTCGGGTTCGCTCTTGAAGGCAAGTGTTCCAATCAGGCCGATGGCAACAATGGCCAGGGTAAAGACGGCCACCATCAGCAAAATTCTTTTATGTACTAATGCTTTTTCTGTCATAACTTTTTTCTTGTAGCATTGTTATTGTAATGTTCCAAGTGCCTTCTTTAAATTCACCTGGCTTAATTTCAAATCTATCTCTGCGTCGATCTTCTGCGACTGGGCTTGAAGCCATGCGGTTTGCGCCTCCATCACATCGGTAGAGGGGATAACGCCCTCTTTGAAACCAAGGTTGGCACAGCGGAGGTTCTCGTTGGCCTTGTCGACATTGATGGTGGCCATCTGCAACTTGCGGCTGGCCTCGATGGTTTTAAAACGGCTTTGGTTTACCTGCAACTCTACCTTCTCGCGTATCTCGTTCAGCTCGAGCTGAGCGATGCAGGTGGCAGCCTTGCTGGCCTTTACTTTATATTCGCCCTCAAACCAGTTCCATACAGGCACGCGCACCACGACGCCCACATTCCATACGCCCGCAAACTTGCGCTCGAAGCCGTTATAGAGGTTGGGGTTGGTCATTGAATAGCCACCCGACAGCAACACTTGAGGCAGGAAGGCGGCACGCACCAAACGGGTGGTTTGCTTTGACAGGTCGACGGCGTTTTGAAGCATCATCAGCTCGGGACGGTTCTCAAGAGCCGACTCTACCGACACGCTATCAGTCGTCTGCTCGATGGGTAGCATCTCGTTATTCTCGTCGGCAAGCTGGATGTCGGCATCTAAAGGCAAGCCACACAACTGGCACAGATACATCTTGGCCAGCGACAAGCCATTGTCAACCTGGGTGAGGGTCATCTCAGCCTCGTTCACCTTCACATCGACCTTCAATCCATCGGCACGAGTGGCCACGCCTTCGGCAATCATCTTATTAACATCGCCACTGAGCTGCTTGACAAGATCGCGGAAGCTGGTGGCAAGACGTTGCTTGTGACGAAGCGATACCACCATCCAGTAGGCCTGATCGGTATCGTAAAGGGTGGCCTGACGTTTGGCATTGAAATCGTTGTTCACCATCTGTTCAGTGATGGCAGCCATGCGGTTGGCAGCCGTGATGGCACCTCCCATATACACGGGCTGGGTGATAACAGCCTGAGCCATAAACATGTTGCGGGTGTCGGTATCGAGGGCCTTCACCACACGCTGGCCCACATGGTTGAGGGCATCGCCAACAGATGTACCCATTTTGTTGAGCACGCCACCAATGTTTTGTGCCTGCTGCGGTGTGAGCACCCCATCTTGCGTAAGCTTGGTGATGGTAGTGGAAATGTCGCTACCTAAGCTTCCGCTCAGCGTGGAGCCAATAGAATTGAGTGTTGACTTTTGTTCGTTGTTAAGCAACGATATCTCCTTGCTGGTGAACATATATCCACCCAACACGTTGAGTTTAGGCAGATACTGCGTCTTGGCTGCCTTGACGGCATAATGTGCCGCCTGCTGCTTATATTGCGTGATGCCAAGCTGCTTATTGTTACGCATGGCTAACGCACGGCAGCTGTCAAGGCTCAACACCTGTTGAGCGACAGCTGGCATGCCACATGCCATCAGCAGGAAAAGAAGAATGTTCTTTTTCATTTGATGAAACAATTTATCAATACAAATAAAATGTTAATCGAAATTAAAGTTGCGAGAACCAATCATGTGGCCATCGGCAAAGATGCTGACATTGTATGATCCGCCCACCAAGGCCTGGGTAACATTCCAATAGGTTACGATAGTGGCCTCTTGACCAGTATACTCAATGGTCTTCTTCATAGAGCACTGCAAGTTGCGGTTCTCATAGGTGAACGAGCCATCATTGCCCAGCACTGAACCCGTAGGACTGGTAATACGCACATAGAAGGTCTTCATACCGCTCTGTGCCGTTACGTTCTTAGCAACGGTGAATGTTACTTGCACGGTCTTACACTTCTTGGTCTTATCGGTATCTTTGTTGCGCTTGTTCTTCAACGACATACGTATGCCTGTAGCGTCGAGCTGGGCAGCAATAGCCACCTTCTCTGACAATGAAGCACGCTCGGTGTTCAAGCCCTGTATCTCGCGGGTAGCAGCCTCATACTGACCACGCACACGGTTGTTCTCGTTTTTCAAATTTTGATTGAGACGGTTCAGCGAGTCGATCTCGATGATGTAGCTGCGCAATACCGAACGCACGGTGGCCAACTCTTTCTTCAAGCGGGCAATCTCGCGAGCGTCGGAGCTTTTTACCTGCTTCAGTTCTTCGAGCAAACGCTGGGTTTTTTCTTGTTCGGCAGTGAGCTGAGCCACAATCGAGTCGTTAGTTATCTGCGTCTTCATCTCACTGTATTGATTGGCAAACTGCTGGTATTCGTTTTCCATTTCCTTCTTGTCCATCTCGGCAAGCTCTTGCATGGCCTTATTTTCCTGCTTTTGTTTGTCAAGACGTATCGCCAAAAAGGCGATGCCACCAATGAGCAACAGCCCAATGATGATAACCGGAATTAAAACTTTCTTATTCATTTTTTGTGTATCCTTTTGTTGTTATTTAATTATCTACAGTTTGTTATTATCTCTATGCATGTCAAAGACATGCGCTATCACAATTAACATATATAAAACTGTGCAAAGATAAGGGTTTTATCTTAATTCTGCAAAGCAAGGGTAACGCTATTTCTTTATATTTATTAAAATTGATATTTTTAAAGAAAAAAAGAAGAATATTGCCAGCGTTTTATTATCTTTGCACTGATAAGATGCTGACATCTCGTCATAGAAGGCTACTACATTTATAAACAATTTGCACCTATTTTATTTACATGAAAGGAATGATAAAAAAGATATTTCTCTTCTATAAAGAAGGGTTTGCTGCGATGACCGTAGGGCGCACGCTATGGGCGGTGATTGTGATAAAACTTATTATCATCTTCCTCATTCTGAAAGTGTTCTTCTTTCCAAACTTTATCAAACAACGCACCACAGAAGGACATGAAGCCGACTATGTAGGAACGCAACTGACAGAAAGAAATGTACAAAACAAATAATAAAAAAACACTAACATCATGCACAACCTACTATTAACAATTGACCCCACAGCCATCGACTGGTCGAGGGCGCAATTTGCCCTTACCGCCATCTACCACTGGCTGTTTGTGCCCCTAACACTGGGGTTGGCCCTTATTATGGCCATTATGGAAACTTGCTATTATAAAACGCGCAACGTGTTTTGGCGAGACACCGCAAAATTTTGGCAGCGCCTGTTCGGCGTCAACTTTGCCATGGGTGTGGCTACGGGCATTATCCTTGAATTTGAGTTTGGCACCAACTGGAGCAACTACTCATGGTTTGTGGGCGACATCTTTGGCGCACCACTGGCCATCGAAGGCATTGTGGCCTTCTTTATGGAAAGCACCTTTGTGGCCGTGATGTTCTTCGGATGGAAGAAAGTGTCGTCAGGATTTCACCTGGCCGCAACATGGCTCACAGGGCTGGGCGCTACTATCTCGGCATGGTGGATATTGGTGGCCAACGCCTGGATGCAACATCCTGTGGGATGTGCCTTCAACCCCGACACCGTGCGCAACGAAATGGTGAGCTTTGCCGATGTGGCCCTCTCGCCTTTTGCTGTTGATAAATTTTTTCACACGGTAATCTCGTCATGGATAGTGGGTGCCGCCTTTGTGGTAGCTGTAAGCTGCTGGTATCTATTGCGTAAACGTGAGCAACGGTTATCTATCGTGAGCATCAAAATTGCCAGCATCGTGGGCATTGTGGCCTCAGTATTGGCGATGGCTACGGGTGACAGTTCGGCCGTACAGGTGGCCGACAAACAGCCTATGAAGTTGGCGGCCATGGAAGCACTGTATAACGGTGGCGAAAATGTAGGGCTGACCGCCTTTGCTGCCATCAACCCCTTCAAGCAGCCCAACTATGCAGCAGGCGAAGAGCATGCACTGCACATCAGTATTCCGAATGGTTTGTCGATACTGGCTACGCACAGCACCGATGGTTATGTGCCTGGCATTAACGACATTATAAATGGATATACAAAAGCCGATGGCACACAGGTGGCTCCGCTGAAAGAACGTATAGCAAACGGTAAGATTGCCATTCAAGCGCTGGCACAATATCGTAAGCTGAAGGCACAGCCTGATGCCAATATCAACGCGCTGAACGACGCTAAGGCGAAAATAGAGGCGCATATGGCCGACTTTGGCTATGGATACCTAAACAGCGAGGCCGATATCGTGCCTTATATTCCGCTATGCTTCTATGCGTTCCGTGTGATGGTGGGCGTGGGCACTTTGCTGCTGCTCTTCTTCCTCTTGGCAGGACATATTGCTTTCCGCTGCGATATCAGCAATAAACGTTGGCTGCACTGGGCTGCCATCGCTATGCTGCCCTTGGCGTATATTGCCAGCGAGGCGGGATGGATTGTGGCCGAGATAGGACGTCAGCCATGGGCTATACAAGATATGCTGCCGCTGAATGCTGCGGTGTCGGATATCGGAGCAGGCTCAGTGGCCACTACTTTCTTCATTTTCCTCGCTCTCTTCACCACTCTTCTCATTGTTGAAATCAGCATCTTGTGCAAACAAATTAAGAGAGGGCCTGAATGGGAGAAGGAGTGAAATCTTTCGCCTCACTCATTATGAATTATGAATTACAAATTATGAATTAATAAAAATATGGACTATATATCTCTGCAACATTACTGGTGGTTTATCGTTTCATTGCTTGGAGCGTTGCTGGTATTTTTAATGTTCGTACAAGGAGCCAACTCGTTGGTTTTCAGTTTAGGCGCTACGCCAGAAGAGCGTCGGGTAGTGATTAACAGTACAGGCCGAAAATGGGAGATAACCTTTACCACACTGGTTACCTTTGGCGGAGCCTTCTTCGCCTCGTTTCCACTATTTTACAGCACCAGCTTCGGCGGTGCTTACTGGCTGTGGATGATTATCTTGTTCTCATTCGTGGTACAAGCCGTAAGCTATGAGTTTCAAAACAAACTGGGCAACGTGCTGGGCACACGCACCTTTCAGTGGATGCTGGTGCTGAACGGCATTGTAGGACCACTGCTGCTGGGCGGTGCCGTAGCCACCTTTTTCAATGGTTCAAACTTTGTTATTGACAAAGAAAACCTGACTTCGCTGCAACCCATCATCAGCCATTGGGCAAACGGTAGCTATGGTCTCGACGCACTACTCGACCCCTGGAACCTGGTGTTTGGCATGGCGGTATTTTTCTTGGCGCGCATCCTTGGCACACTATATATCATTAACAATGTAGACGATGAAAACATACGGTGCCGAGCATCAGTGCGCCTTGTGGGATGCACAGTGGTGTTCTTGGTGTTGTTCCTCGCGTTTCTTGTACGCACACTGCTGAAAGAGGGTTATGCCGTTGATGCCACTACTGGCCTTATCGTGATGGAACCGATGAAGTATCTGCACAATCTTCTTACCATGTGGCCCTTGCTGATAGGCTTTGCTCTGGGCGTGGTATTGTTGCTTTATGGCATCATACGCACCGTAGTAAGTAAGAGTTACATCAAAGGCATTTGGCCTGCAGGCATTGGCGTGGTCTTGGCCGTCTTGGCCCTGCTATTGTGTGCTGGATGGAATGGCACAGCCTACTATCCTTCAAACGTCGACCTACAAAGTTCGCTAACCATCGCCAACAGTTGCAGCAGCGAATTTACGCTTCGCACCATGTTCTACGTTTCGCTTCTTGTTCCTTTCGTGGTAGCCTATATCGCCTACGCTTGGTATGCCATGGATAAGAAGAAATTGACGAAGGAGGAAATAGCCGAAGAGGAAGCCTATTAAAATAAAAATTATGCTTGATTGGGCTAAACGCAAGGCTTGACTGAGCTAAACGCAAGACAATAACAGAAATACGAGAAATAAAAAAGCCAGTAATAAGTAGCATAACAAAATGTTATAAACCTACTTATTGCTGGCTTTATTATGTAAATAACTATCTATAATTATATCATTACACTTCAGCGTTTTGGTAAAGATAGCGTTTGATGCTCTTCTTCGGTGTCTTTTCAAACTCTTCTTCCTGAATACGGATGGCCGACAGCTTGCAGTAAGCGGGCATTACAGCGTTCAGCTCCTGACGGTTCTGCTCCATCACTTCCTGAAGATCGTCGTTGGTAAGGTTCATGGTCTTTGCCTCGTCATAATCGGGATGCACAAGGCCTACCAACTTATCTCCCTTCTGAATAACGACACTCTCGCTGACCATTGCCATTGAGTTGAGTTTATCTTCTATTTCTTCGGGATAGATATTCTGTCCGTTGGCGCCCAACAGCATATTCTTTGAACGGCCCTTGATAAACACGTTGCCATCAGCATCCATGGTGCCAAGGTCGCCAGTGTGATACCAACCTTCAGCATCGAGCGTAGTGCGGGTGGCCTCTTCGTTCTTATAGTAGCCCAACATTACGTTCATACCACGCGCCAAGATTTCGCCCGGCACATTCTCGGGATCAGCACTATCAATCTTCACCTCCATATTTACTACAGCCTTGCCACAAGAGCCAGGCACAAACTCGGTGTAGTCGGCATAACAGATGATAGGAGCACACTCGGTAGCGCCATAACCTACGGTGTAGGGGAACCCTATTTGCTGCAAGAACTGCTCTACCTCTTGGTTAAAGGCAGCACCTCCAACAATAATTTCATAGAATTTTCCGCCAAAGGCGTTCTTCACTTGCTCGCATATTTTATGGTTTACCTTGCGGTTCACCACAGGCATATTAAGCAGCAAGCGCATACGGTTGTTCTGTATCTTGGGGAATACTTTCTTGCGGATAATCTTCTCTATCACCAATGGAACAGCAATAATGATCGCGGGCTGAACCTCGGCAAAAGCCTGAGCAATGATAGCAGGGCTGGGCACACGGGTGAGGTAGAACACATGGCAACCGTACAAGAATTCGAACAAGAACTCGAACGACATGCCATACATATGTGCCATGGGCAAGATGCTGATAACACTGGCGCCACGCTTTACCTTGCTGCCCATCACCTTCATGGCAAAGTCGTAGTTGCTCCACAAGGCACGATAAGGTATCATCACACCTTTTGAGAAGCCTGTTGTGCCACTGGTATAGTTGATGAGCGCTAAGTCGTTCATATTATTTTCGCGACGATAGTGCACATGTTCTTTGCGGAAATACTTAGGGAATTTCTTTCCAAACAATTCGTTCAGATGCTCACGTGCATACGTCAGTTTATCAGTACGCGACACCACCAACGAATAGTCGGGAATGTATATAATGCCTTCAAGGTGGGGCATTTTTGTAGCATCAATCACAGTGGCCACCACATCGCCCACAAACAGCAGTTTTGCCTCGCTGTGGTTTACGATGTTATGAATTTGGTCAGCGGTAAACTCGTGCAGAATAGGCACTGCCACGGCACCATAGGTGAGCGTTGCCAAGAAAGCTACAGCCCAACAGGCACTATTGCGTCCGCACAGAGCAATTTTGTCACCTGGTTGCACTCCACTGTTTTCAAACATGATGTGCAGCTTCTCAATTTTTCTTGCTACATCATGATACTGCAGGGTAGCGCCTTTAAAGTCGGTGAGGGCATCGCTATCCCAATTACTGATGATGCTCTTTTCTATGAGCTCGTTGAAACTCTGAATTTCCATCTCTTTATCGTCTTGTGCCTATGCGCTTGCTCTTCGAACACGAGAATGTCTTGAAAGGGAGACAAGGTTGCAAGTGCAGCAGCTGTTTTTTCTTATTCGTACATAGTTATTTAGCAGATATCAAGGCAAATTATTGACATATCCCTATTGATTGTCGTTATGTCTATTGTCCCTTTTTCTGTTTTATAAACACTGCTTGTGTGTTATTTTCGGCAAACAGTGTTATACATCATATATATCAAACAAAGATACGTCTTTAGTGAGAATATCAAACAAAGCCGACCCTATGGTGAGACTATCAAACGATATCTTTATACAGATAACGCTTAATGCTCTTCTTCGGTGTTTTTACAAACTCTTCTGGATGCAGACGAATTTCAGATATCTTACAGAACGGAGGCAACATAGCGTTCAGTTGCAAACGATTTTGCTCCATAATGTTATTCAAATCTTCGTCGTTAAAGCCCATTTGCTGTGCTTCATCCACATCAGGATAAACCAGCCCTATAAGTTGTTCACCTTTCTGAACAATCAAGCTTTCGTTCACCATAGCCAGCGAGTTGAGTTTATCTTCAATCTCCTCAGGGTAAACATTTTGTCCGTTCGATCCCAACAACATATTTTTAATGCGTCCGCGAATATACAGATGGTCATCAGCCGACATTGTGCCGAGGTCGCCAGTATGATACCATCCCTCTTCGTCGAGCACTTCACGCGTGGCTACTTCGTTTTTATAATAGCCCAGCATAGTGTTCAAGCCGCGAGCCATAATTTCGCCAGGCACGTTTTCAGGATCATTGCTGGCAATCTTAACCTCCATGTGGTCGACCACGGTACCGCAAGAGCCAGGCAAATATTGGTCACGGTTACTGAAAGATATCAGCGGAGCCGTTTCAGTGGCGCCATAGCCTACCGTGATGGGGAAGTCGATGCTGTTCAAGAACTGCTCTACCTCTTTGTTCAGTGCTGCTCCGCCTGTGATTATTTCAAACATATTACCACCAAACACGCCAGCCACCATATCGCGTAACTTTTGCTTGATTTTTTTATTGATAAGCGGCATATTCATGAGCAAGCGCACCCTATTTTTTGTGTATAGGTAAACACCTTTTTGCGCACAATTTTCTCTATTATCAATGGCACAGCAACAATAAGCGAGGGTTTAATCTCGGCAAAGGCCTGTGCGATAAGTGAAGGAGAGGGCAGACGTGTAAGAAAGAAGAGATGGTTGCCGTTAGTAAAACCAAACATAAACTCAACCATCATGCCATACATGTGTGCCATGGGCAAGATGCTAACGATATTGGTGCCCTTCTTAACATTGGGTGCAAGCTTGTTCAGCACATAATCGAGGTTGCCCCACAGTGCTCGATAAGGCAACATCACACCTTTTGAAAAGCCTGTGGTGCCACTGGTATAATTGATGATGGCCAACTCGTCGGGGCTTTGCTCACGATAATAGTGCACATGCTCTTTTCTGAAATACTTGGGATAGCGTTTACCAAATATTTCGTTCAGGTGCTCACGCGCATACGTCAACGTTTCAGAACGCGACACCAACAAAGAAAAATCAGGAAGATACACCACACCCTCCAATGCTGGCATCTCGTCAGCATTGATAGTGGTGGCCACCACATCGCCTACAAACAACAGTTTGGCGTCGCTGTGGTTTACAATATTATATATTTGTTCTGGGGTAAACTCGTGCTGTACAGGCACTGCTACAGCGCCATAAGTAAGTACAGCTAAGAAAGCCACCGCCCAGTGACTGCTATTACGTCCGCATAAAGCAATTTTATCACCCACCTTTACTCCGCTGTTCTCAAACACGATATGCAGCTTTTCAATTTTTCGTGCCACATCATGAAATTGTAACGTAGCACCTTTAAAGTCGGTGAGGGAGTCTTGCTCCCAATTGGCAATAATGCTTTTTTCTATATAAGAATTGAAACTTGGTATTTGTTCCATTGCACATTCATCAAAATTCTGTGCAAAGATACGATGTTTGCTGCGCATTTCCAAAAGTTTTGTGCAATATTTTCTTTTCTATTGTATAATTAGTGGAAATAGAGATACAAAAGAGGGCAAAAACTCCAATAAGCGTAAAGTTTTTGCCCCATTTCAGTTTTATGATTATGGTTATATTATCTAAATAGACATGTATGTATTGTTACAATATTTAATACATATATCATACGACTGCTCAGTTATTTATTACATATATTATATGACTGCTCAGTTATTTATTACATTTATCATCTATCAGCCCCAATAATCCTATTCGTAGGTCATCGTCTTGGCTGGATGGATGTGTGAGATGAGGAAGCTGGGGCCAATCAGCACCAACAAGCTAATAAGCAAGGTGCCAATATTAAGCAGCACTACAAACAGCACATTCACCTCAACAGGCACACTACTTACATAATATGTAGCGGAGTCGAGCTTTACGATACCCGTAAAATATTGCAAGGCCACCAATGCCAGCGCTATCATATTTCCCCATAGCAATCCGCGCCCAATGATGAAGGCAGCAAACCACATGAAGGTGTGACGCACCATAGGGTTTCGTGCTCCCAACGCCTTCATCAGTCCAATCATTTGTGTGCGTTCAAGAATAATGATTAGCAAGCCCGATATCATTGTTACGGCAGCCACGGCCATCATAATGATGAGAATAATCCAAACATTCAGGTCGAGCAAGTCGAGCCAAGAGAATATCTGTGGGCTCAATTCTTTTATTGTTTTCGACGAATAGGTATTGCCATACTTATCGGTTGTGCGGTTCACCAGTTTTACCACGCGGTTTTCCACCTCGTCCAGCTTATCAAAGTGGTCAACTTGCAGTTCGGCCCCCGATGCCATATCTTCTTGCCAGCCATTCAGTTTCACAGCCGTGTACAAGTCGACATAGCACATCACATTATCATATTGTGTAAGATTTGTTTGGTAGATGCCAGCAATGGTAAAACGGCGTGTACGCACCCCGCTATCGTCAATAAAATAGGCAAAGATACGGCTACCACAGGTTAGCTTTAGCTTGTCGGCCATCACCTTCGACACCAATATCTTATTGCCACTGCTTTTGTCGCTAAACTTCGGCACCACGCCCTCCAGCAGATGTTGCTGAATGAAGGTAGCGTCAAATTCAGGCCCTACACCCTTAAAGGCCACGCCCAGAAAGTCGGAATCAGTTTTTAAGATACCCTGTTTCATGGCAAAGCGTTGCACATGCTTCACGCCCTCAATGTGTTGCAGCACGTTCATCACCGAGTCGTCAACCTCGATAGGGCTATCAGTGCCTTGCTGCAACATCGAGAATTCGGCCACCTGAATATGGCTACCAAATCCTACCACCTTATCGCGTATGGCATGTTTGAAGCCCAACACCACGCACACGCTTACAATCATCACGGCCAATCCCACGGCCACGCCAATGACGGCGATACGCACAGCGGGCCTCGACACTTTTTTCTGATTGTCGTTATCGGCATAGATGCGCCGAGCCAAAAAATAGGGTACGTTCATTGTTCTTGTTATCAATTTTCAGTCGTCACCTTACCAGGATACTGTTCCAGCGCTTTGCGCAGCACCACCAATGCACGCTCAAGGTCTTCCTTTTTCAACACATAGGCAATGCGCACCTGATTAATGCCAGCGCCAGGCGTGGTATAGAAGCCCGAGGCAGGCGCCATCATCACGGTTTCGCCTTCATAGTTGAACGACTCCAGACACCAGCGACAGAACTTCTCGGCATCGTCGACAGGTAGCTGTGCCACGGTATAGAAGGCACCCATGGGTATGGGCGAGTAAACGCCTGGTATGCGGTTCAGCCCATCAATCAAGCACTTACGGCGCTCTACATATTCGTCATACACATCGCGATAATATTCTTCAGGGGCGTCGAGCGATGCCTCGGCCACAATCTGTCCGATGAGGGGTGGCGAGAGGCGAGCCTGACAAAACTTCATTACTGCTGCGCGCACCTCTTTATTTTTAGTGATGAGCGCCCCCACTCTAATACCACACTCGCTATAACGTTTCGACACCGAGTCGATCAATATCACGTTATCCTCAATGCCCTCAAGGTGGCAAGCGCTGATATAGGGCGACCCCGTATAGATATATTCGCGATACACCTCGTCAGAGAACAAGTATAGGTCATACTTCTTCACCAGGTCGCGTATCTGGTTCATCTCACGGCGTGTGTACAGATAGCCCGTAGGGTTGTTAGGGTTACAAATCATGATGGCGCGTGTGCGCTCGTTGATAAGCTCCTCAAACTTTTCAACCTTTGGCAACGAGAAGCCCTCTTCAATGGTGGTAGCAATGGTGCGTATCTTGGCGCCCGCCGATATAGCAAAGGCCATATAGTTGGCATAAGCAGGTTCGGGCACAATAATCTCGTCGCCAGGGTTCAAACACGACATAAAGGCGAAGAGCACAGCCTCTGATCCGCCCGACGTAATGATAATATCGTCGGCCGTCACCATGATATTATACTTCTTATAGTAGTCGACCAGCTTCTGTCTATACGACAGATAGCCTTGTGAGGGCGAATACTCTAATATATTGCGGTCAATATGTTTCAATGCATCAAGACCCACTTGAGGTGTGGGCAGGTCGGGCTGTCCAATATTTAGATGATATACTTTCACCCCGCGTTTCTTTGCGTCGGCAGCCAGCGGTGCCAACTTTCTGATGGGCGACTCAGGCATCTCAAGCCCGCGTACCGAAATCTCTGGCATAATACTTTTTTCTTCTTGGTTACGAAGTGCAAAGTTAGTGTAAAATACGCGCATAGCAAAACAAAATGGCATCCTTTTTACCCTCTTGGTGGCTACATTTTAAAAATATTTACATCTGAAAAGCCGTTGTATGTCGGAAGAAATTTGTACTTTTGCCGTTCCGAATGGCCAGCCACCCCCTCACCACCGCTGTGGCAGCCACTCCCAGCGCTGCCGTGGCAGCCGCCCCCAGCGCCATCACAAACACCAAGAAAAAAAGATAATAATTAACACAACAATACATATTAAGAAAAAGATTATGAGAACAATTACCGCAACATGGTTTGAAGCATCAGTAAGATATGAACGTCAGACAGACGAGGGCATGCAGAAAATGGTGACCGAGACCTACGTAGTAGACGCCTACACCTTTGGCGAGGCTGAAGAGGTTATCAACCGCGAGATGGCGCCCTACGCCACTGGCGAGTTTAAAGTGAAAAACATCACGCCCGCGGCTTATGGCGAGATTTTCTTCAGCGATGGCGAGAACGACGACAAGTGGTACAAGGCTAAGCTCGTGTTCCCCATCGTTGACGAGAAGACAGGCAAAGAGAAGCGTAGCGCCTCTACCTTCCTGGTACAGGCAGCTTCGTTCAATGGCGCACTGAAAAACATTGAGCAAGTGATGAACACTGGCACCGACTATATCATTGCCAACATTACAGAAACAAAAATTATGGACGTGTTTGAGCACGCACCACAAACCAAGAAGAACGAGCCCAACGACAAGCCCGAATATGAGGCTGCCGAAGAAGGTAAGAAGTAAGAAAAGGAGGCATAATGAGCACACTAAACGATGTTGCCACCCGCCTGCAGACGGTGCGCGCCTCATTACCCGAGGGCGTACAGCTGGTGGCTGTAAGCAAATTCCATCCCGCCGAATACATACAGGCGGCCTATGATGCCGGACAACGATTGTTTGGCGAGAGTCGCGAGCAAGAGCTGGCACAAAAGGTGGAAGCCTTGCCCAAAGACATCAAGTGGCATTTCATTGGTCATCTGCAAACCAACAAGGTGAAATACATAGCCCCCTACATACACATGATAGAGGCTGTCGACTCGCTGAAGCTGCTGCGCGAGATAAACCGTCAGGCCGCCGCCCACCAGCGCGTCATTAATGTGTTGCTCGAGCTGCACATTGCCCAAGAGGCCACCAAATATGGCCTTTCGCCCGCTGCTCTTCATCAGCTATTGGCCGATGGCGAGTGGCGCCAGCTGAGCAATGTGCACATTTGCGGATTGATGATGATGGCATCAAACACCGACGATGAAGAACAGATACGGCGCGAGTTTGAGCAAGGCGCCCAACTGTTTGACGAGGTGAAGGCGCAATACTTCGCCACCGACGATGCCTTCTGCCAGCGCAGCTGGGGCATGAGCCACGACTATGCCATTGCCGTAGCCTGCCGTTCAACCATAGTGCGTGTAGGCACCGCCATCTTTGGCCCCCGCGTTTATTAAACATTGCAAACACACATCGCCCTGTAAAGGCAAAAGCATACCACATATAGCTTTTATCTTTACAGGGCGATTATTTTTTATTCAGTGCGTTTTTATTCTGTTTTCTCTCTTTCTTTTCTTTTTGAGAGGGGGCTGAAATCACTCGTTGAGCAACGAAGCACGCACACGCGACAGCGTTTCGGGCGTCATCTGCAGATAGCTGGCAATATACACCAGCGGAGCTCGCAGCACCACCTGAGGCATTAGTTTGCACAAGCGCTTATAGCGGTCAAGGGCCGTTTCAAAGCGCACCAGGTCAGCATGCACCTGCGATTGTATCAGGCTCTCTTCCAGTATCTTACGATACAGTATCTGTATATTCACGTTGTGCAGCGCCACCCGTTCCAGCTCGGCTTTAGGCAGCATATAAGCCACCGTGTTTTCCAGCGCTTCAACCTTTAGGCGCGTAGGTTCCTCGCGAAAGAGGCTCTCAATGCACATCACAATGGTGTGGTCTTCAGCAATATGTTCTGTCATTTCCTTACCATGCTTCTCATAAAACTGCCGCATCAGTCCGCGATCAATATAGTAGAAGCCTTTACACACCTCGCCTTCGTTCAGTACCATCTGGCCTTTAGCAAACTTCATAGGCACAAGAATATCCTCCAGCAAGTCGAGCTCATCATGTGTCATAGTGCTATACTTTCTTGCCAGTTCACGCGCCACATCGCGTTTAGTTATCAAGGGGTCTTTCATAACATTGTTTATATAAGTGCATTTTCAGTTTTTATATATGCACACGGGGGGAGTTATATAGGTTATTTTTCTCATTAGTCAAGCTTCAGCACAGCCAAGAATGCCTTTTGCGGCACCTCAACATTGCCTATCTGCTTCATGCGCTTCTTACCTTTCTTTTGCTTTTCCAGCAGTTTACGTTTACGGCTCACGTCGCCACCATAACATTTGGCGGTAACGTCTTTGCGCACACACTTAATAGTTTCGCGCGCCACTATTTTCGAGCCTATAGCCGCCTGAATGGCAATATCAAACTGCTGTCGCGGTATCAGGTCTTTCAGCTTTTCGCACATACGTCGGCCCAGCGCCACCGCATTGTCTTGAAAGGCCAAGGCCGAGAGGGCATCAACGGGCTCGCCGTTGAGCAAGATGTCGAGCTTAGCCAGCTTTGAGGGGCGGAAGCCATCGATATGATAGTCGAACGAGGCATATCCTTTACTGATCGACTTCAGCTTATCATAAAAGTCGATCACAATTTCGCCCAGCGGCATCATAAAGTGCAGCTCTACGCGGTTACCGCTCACATATTCTTGGTTAATAAGCTCGCCACGCTTATCAAGGCACAGCGTCATGATGGGGCCAATAAAGTTGGCCGTAGTAATAATGCTGGCCCTTATATAAGGTTCCTCAATATGGTCGATAAGAGTAAGGTCGGGCAGCCCTGAAGGGTTATGCACCTCTTTCGATTGTCCATGCTTGTCATACACCATATACGACACGTTAGGCACCGTGGTGATAACATCCATATTAAACTCGCGGTCGAGGCGTTCTTGCACAATCTCCATGTGCAGCAATCCTAAGAAGCCGCAACGGAAGCCGAAGCCCAAGGCCACCGACGACTCTGGCTGGAAGGTGAGCGAAGCATCGTTCAGCTGCAGTTTCTCCAGCGAGGCGCGCAGGTTTTCATAGTCGGAGGAGTCGATAGGATAAACGCCCGCAAACACCATAGGCTTCACCTCTTGAAAGCCAGCAATGGCCTTGTCGCAGGGACGGTTTACATGGGTGATTGTATCGCCCACCTTAACCTCTGAGGCATCTTTAATGCCACTAATGATGTATCCCACCTCGCCCGTATCGAGCGATTGTCGTGGCACCATATCCATCTTCAGCACACCCACCTCGTCGGCGTCATACTCCATGCCCGTATTAAAGAATTTCACCTTGTCGCCTTTGCGTATCGATCCATTCTCAATCTTAAAGTAGGCTATGATGCCACGGAACGAGTTGAACACCGAGTCGAAAATCAGTGCTTGCAGCGGAGCGTTCTTGTCGCCCACAGGATGTGGAACGCGCTCTACCACCGCCTTTAATATATCGTCAACGCCCTCACCAGTTTTTCCTGAAGCACGCAATATGTCTTCATGCTTGCAGCCTATGAGGTCTACAATCTCGTCTTCCACCTCATCGGGCATGGCGCTGGGCATGTCTATCTTGTTGATTACCGGAATAATTTCCAGGTTATGCTCAATGGCCATATACAGGTTTGAGATGGTTTGCGCCTGCACACCTTGCGTAGCGTCTACCACGAGCAGCGCACCCTCACAGGCGGCAATGCTGCGCGACACCTCGTATGAAAAGTCGACGTGTCCCGGAGTGTCGATAAGATTAAGAATATATTTTTGGCCATCCAGCTCATATTCCATCTGTATGGCGTGGCTTTTTATGGTAATGCCTCGCTCGCGCTCCAAGTCCATGTCGTCGAGCATCTGCCCTTCAGTAATCTGTATTGTGTTTGTTCGTTCCAGCAAACGGTCAGCCAAAGTCGACTTTCCGTGGTCAATGTGGGCGATAATGCAGAAATTTCGTATATTGTCCATTGATTTAAATCACTATTTCCTTGCAAAGATAGTGTAAAAATCTGAAAATAAGCGTATCTTTGCAGAAAATTTATTGCAATGAGAAATACTTTATTGTTATTTGTGGCAGCAGCCCTTATGGTGTCGTGCCACGAGAGCTTAGAGAAACGTGCCCAACGCGAGGCTCGCGAATACACAGAAAAGAACTGCCCCACCCCATGGTACAACTATACGCGCACCGACAGCGTAGTGTTTAACACCGCAACACACACCTATACCTACTATTGCAGCGTGAACGACAAGATGGACGACGCCACGCTGATAGCCGACCACGAGAAAGACATTACCAATGGCTTGCGCACCGAGCTAACGCAAAACACGGGCCTAAAAACATATAAAGAGGCGGGCTACAACTTTGCTTATGTCATGCGCTCAGATAAGAACAAGCAACAGGTGCTGTATAAGCACACCTTTACAGCTGCTGAGCTGGGAGCCACCACAAAATAAAAAGTTTAAACATCGAAAAAAAGGCTATAAAGGATGGTTATTGCCTCTCCTTTATAGCCTTTTTATCTACTTACCTTATTAATCTTATTAATAAAACACTTTATTATTTTTCACCGTGAGACGAGCCGATTTCAGGTTACGGCTGTCGTGGCCCACCATGATATCAAAGTCGCCAGGTTCAACCACCTTCTTCAGGTCGGCGTTATAGAAGCTTAGCTGGTCGGCACCAATGGTAAAGGTTACAGTCTTGCTTTCGCCTGCTGCCAGGTGTATGCGCTCAAAGCCCTTCAGTTCTTTCACGGGTCGAGCGATAGAGGCCACCAAGTCGTGCACATACAGTTGCACCACCTCGTCGGCATCACGTTTGCCCGTGTTGGTTACAGTAACCGTGGCCGTTACGCTACCGTTTTTAGCCATCTCGTTAGCGCTAAGTTTCACATCGCTGTAGCTAAAGGTGGTGTAGCTCAAGCCATAGCCAAAGGGATAGAGGGCACCGTTGCTGACATCGAGCGCGTTGCTGGCAAATTTAGCAAACGGAACGTTATCGGCCACAGGACGACCAGTGTTCAAATGATTATAGTAGAGGGGCAACTGGCCCGTGGTTTTAGGCATCGACATAGTGAGTCGGCCCGTAGGCACCTTATCGCCAAAGAGCACGTCGCAGATAGCATCGCCAGCCTCAGAGCCACCAAACCACACGTTCATGATGGCGGGCACATGCTGCGCCTCCCACGACAGCACCGTGGGGCGACCCGCAAAGTTGAGCAGCACCACAGGCTTACCCAGCTTTACCAGTTCGGCCAACAGCGCATGTTGTGCATCGGGCATCTCAAGCGATGTACGGGTAGCACACTCGCCACTCATATCAGCGGTCTCGCCCATGGCACACACTATCACGTCGGCCTGTTGTGCTATCTTCAGTGCCTCGGCCTTCATCTCAGCATCATTGCCACGAGCAATGGTCTTACCCAGCTCGCCATTCTTCTGTAGCTGTTCGTCATACCACACATTGCTGCCCTGTGCATACAGCAGTTTTGCCTTGCCTTCCAGTGCCTTGGCCATGCTCTCGCGAAGGGTTGAATAGCGATCGGGGGTTTGAGCCACGCTCCATGTGCCCGCCATGTTGTTACGGGTGTCGGCCAACGGACCAATGAGCGCCACGCATCCCTCCTTCTTCAAGGGCAGCAGTTGGTTATCATTCTTCAGTAGCACAAAGGTTTGTGCTGCAATGTCGCGCGCTGTCTGTCGGTTTTCTTTTGTAAACAGTTCTGTCTTATGACGTTTGTTGTCGCAGTATTTGTAGGGGTCTGCAAACAGCCCCAACTTATACTTTGCCTCAAGCACACGGCGGCAAGCCTCGTTAATGGTGGCTTCGCTCACCTTGCCATCGGCCACACTCTGTGCAAGGGTTGTCACAAAGCCATTTGCGCACATATCCATGTCGGTGCCAGCATTGAGGGCTTGAGCCGAAGCCTCTTTCAGGTTAGCAGCCGTGCCATGTTGTAAGATTTCGGCTATCGAAGCATAGTCGGTCACCACAAAGCCATCAAATTTCCACTGGTTGCGCAGCACATCGGTCAGCAGCCAGTGGTTAGCGGTAGCCGGCACATAGTCGACGAGGTTGAACGACGACATCACGCTACCCACTCCCGCCTTAACAGCAGCCTCGTAGGGAGCAAAATACTGGTTATACATGCGTAAGCGGCTCATATCTGTGGTGTTATACTCCAGTCCGCTCTCCACAGCGCCATACAGGGCAAAGTGTTTTAAGCACGCCATGATGTTGTCTTTGTTGCTGTAGTTGGTGCCCTGATAGCCCTGCACCATAGCCTCGGCAATGCGCGACCCCAAGTATGGATCTTCGCCGTTGCCCTCGCTCACACGACCCCAGCGGGCATCATGAGCCACGTCTACCATCGGGCTGTAGGTCCAGTTTATGCCATCGGCACTGGCCTCTTTAGCGGCCACGGCAGCACTCTGCTTTACGGCGTCGAGGTTCCACGAGCACGACAGTGCCAGCGGTATGGGGAACATGGTTTCGTAACCATGAATTACGTCCATACCCACAAGCAAGGGTATGCCCAGTCGGCTTTTCGTTACAGCAATTTCTTGCAAGGCTTTTATCTTATCAAAGCCCTTGATGTTGAACACGCCGCCCATGTTACCCTTGGCTATGTCGCCACCCACCTGGGTATCCATGGCGCCTCCGGTGGTGATATCGCCTGCCACCATGAGGTTGAGCTGTCCTATTTTCTCCTGAAGCGTCATGCGCGACATCAAGTCGGCCACATACTCGTTCATCGGAGCGATAGGTTTAGATTTTGGTTTTGCTTTGCCAACCACTGCGGCTGGCACAAAGGCTGTGGTCAGTGCGACCGACAGCGATAACATTAGTTTTCGCATAAATATATTAATTAGTGAAGTTTGTCGTAGGTGTTATCGACATGCTTGCACTTTGGTTCTCATTGCTTGGCGTCGGTGTCGGCATCCACCTCAGCATCAGCGTTGGTGTTGGTGTCGGCATCGGTGTCGGTGTCGGCGTCGCGGTTCACGGCTTGTAAAAAGCCTGTGAGGTTAGCACCGCCCTCCAGTCCGAGCTTCTTACGCAGTCGGTAGCGGGCGGTCTCTACGCTGCGCAGGTTGGTGTTCAGCAGCGAGGCTATCTCCTTGCTGCTCAGCCCCATCTTTAGATAGGCGCACAGCTTCAAATCGTTCTTTTTTAGTGTGGGGAACATAGATACCAACGTGCCGAGATAGTTGTCGTACACGATGTTGAAGTTTTCCTGGAAGCGTTCCCAGTTATCGTCGTCCTCCATATTTCGTTTTATCTCGTGGCGTATACGGCTGATAGCCTGTTTCTGCACCGTCTTCGAGTCGTTTTGCATAATGCTGTCAGATAGCGTTTGCATTTTCTCATCGAGGGTGCGCAGGATATCGTTCTTTCGCACGAGGTTGATGGTAGAGTCGGCCAGCTCGCCACTCTTATGCTTCAGTTCGGTTTCAAGCTGTTCGGCACGCAGTTTTGTCAGTTCGTGCTCTTTCTCTTCTTGCTCGCGGCGGAAGCGCTCGCGCTGCTCTTTCAGTTGTCGTTCCTTACCCTCTTTCAGTTTTCGCAGTTCTACCTCGGCACGACGTTTCAGCCATTGCACCATCAGCCACAGCAGCCCCATGATGATAGTTATATATATAAGGTATGCCCAAATGGTTTCGTACCAGGCGGGCAACACCTCGAAGCTAAAGGTGGTCTCGGTGGTTTGTTTGCTAATATTGTCGGTGGCACGCACATGAAACACATAATGCCCTTTAGCCAGATGGCTATACTCTTTAAAGGCGGCATAGCGCGGCATGCTCCAGGTGGGGTCTTGCCCATCGAGCCAGCATTCGTAGCTCACGGCGTTTTCATCGCGATATTCGGGCATCACGAAACTGAAGCGTATCGAGTTGAGGCTATGTGGCACCCGTAGCTCTTTTTGATCTTCGTAGGGCGAGTAGCGATAGAGTGTAGAGTCGCCTTCGTTGAACGAGCTCACACGTTTCACACGCACGCCAATGGTGGTGCTGGGCTCGGTATCTCTGCCAAGCTTGTTTCGCACGATATAGTAGCCATTACTGCTGTTTAACAACGTTTGTGCGTTTGGCACAAAGCCTATATGTCCGAGGCTCATCTGCAGTTGGTCAATAACGTTGTGCATGGGCATAACACGCACCTGCCAGCGCAAGCCTTGCTTTTGTGCAAAGGCCAGATAGCCAGGTTTGTGTGCCCACAGGTTGCCATCAGGTGCTTGATAAACGCGTAGCGCCACGCCATAGGTGTTAAATATATTGTTCAGCCACGGTTGCTTGTCAAGACCCTTGGTGCGAGGGTTGTAAAGAAAGAAGCCATCGACCGACGACACATACACCTTATTATTAATAAGGGTTACAAGGTTATTATCGTCAACCACCAGTTCTTTGCCACGGTGAAAATATTCGTAACGTGTAACACGGCGTAGGTCGGCACTGAGCTGTAGGCGATAGATACCATTTCGCCAGTGCGACATCCAGATGCTGCCGTCGGCATCTTGCATAAAGTTGCCACTCGACACATTAAACCCTTTCAGTCGCCATGCCATCGTCCATTGTCCTCCTTCGCGACGCAACACATACAGGCCATTATAGTCGCACGCCAAAATAGCATCGGGGTGACCTTTCAGCGGTATAAAATGCCAGGTGCCTATGGTGCCACGTATCTTGGTGGCACTCATGCCGTTGATGATAAAGGCGCCATCGTTGTTACCACAAAATATAACATCGCCTATACTACGCAGGCACCATATCTGCCCTATAATGCCGTTCACCGTCTTGGGGCGCAAGGGCAGAGGCGTCATCTGTATAGGATAATCGAGGGCATACAAGCCCTGATTAGTGCCTAAATAAAGGCATTGGCCCTTTAACAGCGAAGCATAACCTGTGCCTATATTATTACTTAAACCAAAGAGGCTATGATAGGGCGAGGTAAGCATCACATAAGAGATACCCACATCAAGGCCCAGCCACAGGTTGCCCAGATGGTCATACTTCATCGACAGCACTGTGTTGTTCTGCAGTCCGGTCATTACATTGGCAAAGTGGCGTTCGCCCGTTTCAAAGTTGGCCACAGCCAAGCCACCTCGCACGGTGCCAAAGGCCATCGTTGGCCCCTTGGTCGCAACACAATAAACATAGTTTTGTTTAAGATATTGCGACAGGGGCGTGTTCATTGGCTCACACTTCTTGCCATCATACAGATAAAGGCCGTCGCGCTCGGTAGCCACAACCCATTGGTTGGCTGAATGGCCTATGCCATGCACTTTTTTACCACGCAATAGCTCTACACCTGGCATCATATCCATTTTTGTGCCATTCAGCACATAAAGGCCCTCGGTTGTGCTAACAATGGCTCGCCCATCAACGCGAAATATATTTTCAACGCTTTCGCTGAAAGGCAAGTCGGCAATAAATTTGTTGTCGCGGTAAACAAAAACATTGTTTTTTCCTTGAAAATAGGTGTAGCGGCCCACCAAAATAATGTGCCATATCTCGCCAAAACTGTTAATGGGTTTGGGCAACTGATTTGACAACGAATGGTAAACAAACCTATCACTCTTACTTGAGGGACTGAAATAGCCAAACTCGTCAGTAGCACCTGCCAGCAACTGTTTACCATTGGCCGACATCTGTACAGAACGCACGCTGGTATAATTGCCTACATAGCTTACAGTCCACTCGTCGCCATCATACGACAGCAAACCTTGGTTATTACCAAAAAACATCTGTCCGCCAAAGCCTTCGGCAACACCCCAGTTTTGCGTACTGTAGGCATTTAAGGCGGGCGGAAAATTGCGTATCATCAACAACTGTGCCTTACAGCAAAGTGTAAAGGTTGTCAACAGAATGACGATGCCTAAAAGGAAGCGTCTCATATTATGTTTTTTGGTTTGATCAGTAATTTATACAAAATTACAAACAAATGAGGAGAAGAAAAAAAATGACGCGCGTTTTTAATAATTGTTAAGCATAGAGGGATAGAAGACACCTAAACAGCAAAAATAGAGATGCTAATTTTTGTATTGTAAGGAATTTAAATTATCTTTGCAGATAGTAAAAAAACACGCATGAACTATGATGACACCAATGCTTTACCCATTAGGTATACAGACGTTTTCGGAAATACGAAATCGAAATATGCTGTATGTTGACAAAACAGCGTATGTATACCGCTTGGCATCAAGTGGAAAATTCTTTTTCTTGAGCCGCCCAAGACGGTTCGGCAAGTCGCTATTGGTGTCAACTTTTCAAAGTTATTTTGAGGGAAAGAAAGAATTGTTCAAAGGGCTGGCCATTGAACAACTTGAGCATGAGTGGAATGAATATCCAGTATTGCACTTTGACATGAGCGGCGGCAAGCACATGAACAAAGAGCAACTAAACAGATACCTACTGTATATATTGAAAAGTAATGAAGAGCGGTTTGGGGTGAACACTGATTCGACTGACCCCAATATCCGTCTTTCAAATCTTATAAACAGCATTTATCACCAAACAGGAAAACAAGTGGTGGTACTCATTGACGAATATGACGCCCCCTTACTGGATGTAGTACATCATGAAGAATATCTTGGCGCACTGCGACAAATCATGCGCAACTTCTTCAGTCCGCTTAAACTTAGCGAGCCGTATCTGCGCTTCGTATTCATTACGGGCATTACCAAGTTTTCACAACTCAGCATTTTCAGCGAGCTAAACAACATCAAAAACATAAGTATGGACGAGCCATACGCTGGTATTTGCGGAATAACAAAAGACGAACTGCTGACACAGATGAGTAATGACATTGATATGCTGGCAGCAAAGCTATCGCTCACACGCGAAGAAACCATTAACCAGCTAAAGGAGAACTATGATGGTTATCATTTCACCATACCCGGACCTGATGTGTTTAATCCTTACAGCTTGCTCAACTGCTTTGCCGACGGAAAACTAAACGCTTACTGGTTTGCATCAGGCACACCCACATACCTGATTGAGATGATGAGAAAATTTGATATGATGCCAGCTAATATAGGACAAGACATTGAGGCCGACAAGGGAGATTTTGATGCACCCACCGAGACGCTTACCACCATCATGCCACTGCTCTACCAAAGCGGATACCTCACCATTAAGAAATATACCCCCGAAACCGACCTATATACGCTGGGCATACCCAATAAAGAAATACGTGTGGGCTTGTTCCGAAACCTTTTGCCCCACTATTTAGGACAATACTCGCAAATGGGTAATACTACGATTGCAAAAATGTCGGCTCTCATTAACCACAATGATATGAACGGTGCACTGTCGTTGTTGCAAGCCTTTCTTGCCACTGTACCCTATTGCGAAAACACCAACTATGAGGGCCACTACCAGCAAATGTTGTATATTATCTTCTCTATCCTCACCCATTATCGCATGCAGGTAGAGCAGCGCACTAATACGGGGCGTATCGATATCACAATACGCACAAACAGCCGTATATACATTATGGAATTGAAATTTAACGGCTCAGCACAAGAAGCGCTTGAACAAATCAAGAGCCGTGGCTATGCCGACAGCTTTGCTCTCGATGACTTACCTGTAACAAAAGTGGGCATAAATTTCAGCCTTGAAGGGAAGAAAAATATCACCGATTGGGTGATTGAATAATCTTTTAAAACGACATTCACATTTTTGCATAAATATACAGTATTGGGTGCGGTTTGCAATACCCTTGATATTACGGTCTGAAAGCATGGGTTTTAGGCTCTAAAACCAAGGGTTTCACAAGCTGAAACCAAGGGTTTCACGACCTAAAACCCATGGTTTCTCAAATGAGAAGTATCAACTTTGAAAAATGAAAGCAAGACACATGTTTTTAACTATAGACTGTAAGTATTTTAAATAATCTTATGTAAAAGAATGTAAAATATCGGTTTTGCATAAATATTCATTTGTAGTCCTATTTTTGTATATTTATGCAAAAACACAAATTTGCAAACTTCCAAATGATAGCTTTATGTTTTTTGCATTACCTCTTCACAATTGGTAAAGCATAATCGGCATCATTCTATAGCGTACTTATAGGTACATTTCTTTATCATCGAGGGCAAAAACTAAAAACGAACATTGAATGAAAAACGAACAAAAATATAGCGTTTGACAAGTCGACTTGACAATACAAGCTCTAAAAATGTTTCACCACTTTGAAACCATTCAAATAAAACAGCATAAAAAAAACGCAATTATTTGTAAGCACAACATGAGGGTTGACGTAGTGTTTATATATACTTATATCATTATTACACAATATGTTAGCAAAAATAAAAACTAAAAAAGTGAGTTTTTAGTGAGTTTTTTTGTGGCTCATTTTTTTGCTTTTTATAGCATAAAACACTACTTTTGCCCACGAAAACGTTCCCAGGGGAATGAAAACGAGACACAACAGTCAACTAAAAACCATCTTCCCCAGGCAAGACAAAGATCCTGACCTAAGAGCAAGATGCAAAAAAACTCGAACAACAAATTCGAGAACCAAGTTCGATTAACCACTTCGACGACAAAAAAAGCAAAAAGGCCTTTAAACGTTTTAAACTAAAAATCGTCAATGAAAATTCGGACTCAAAAAATCGAAACGGGTCTTCTCCCCTACTCAAACGAAATAGAACGAAAAATATAAAGAATATCTAAAACAACTAAATCATTATAATAATTATGAGACGAAATCTAAAGCTTCTCTCGGCAGCATTGCTATTCCCTATGGCAGTATCGGCACAGACAGACAAGATTCAGGGAACCATTGTCTCTGAAACTGACGGCCAACCGCTGATAGGTGTAGTAGTACGTGTGAAAGGTACCGCTTCAGGAACCGTTACCGACATCGACGGACATTATCAGTTAAAGGTAAATCCTAAAGATGTGGTAGAATTTTCATGTATTGGCTATAAAACAGTAACCCAAAAAGGTAAGACTGGCACCTTCGACTTTAAGATGGAGGAAGACACCAATATGCTGGACGAGGTGGTAGCCATAGGTTACGGCTCAATGAAGAAGAGCGACCTCACAGGATCGGTGGCCGTAGTAAAGGCTGAAGACCTGAAGAAAACTCCTGCCGCCAGTGTAGACCAAGCCATACAGGGACGCGTGGCAGGTGTGACCGTAAACGCTAACAGCGGACAGCCTGGTGCTGGCGCTGTGGTGCGCATCCGCGGTATCGGTACTGTGAACGATTCGGCTCCTATCTATGTAGTAGACGGTAACATCACCAGCGACATTTCATTCCTCTCGCCCAACGATATCGAGTCGACAGAGGTATTGAAAGACGCTTCGTCAACCGCCATCTACGGTGCCCGTGGTGCCAACGGTGTTATCCTCATCACCACCAAGAGTGGCGAGAAAGGCCGTGGCAAGGTATCGTTTGATATGTATTATGGCTGGCAGAACCGCTGGAAGAAACTCGACTTGATGGGTAAAGACGAGTTTGTGCAAACCTATCTGAAGTTGGCCGCTCCTAAATCAGAGCGCAACTATTACGAGAAGAAGGGCTTTAACGAGTGGCTGCAGAAATATAAGTTGGGTAACGATGCTTACTATGCCGTGGCCAAGACCAAAACTTATCAAGATGGTTTCGACTATAGTGCCGTCAACACCGACTGGCAAGACGAGGTGTTCAACTCGAACGCTCCTATCCAAAACTATCACGTATCGTTTGATGGTGGCTCTGACAAGAGCAACTACTCGTTCTCGGCATCTTACTACGACCAGGAAGGCACCATCATTGGTTCAAAATATAATCGTCTCACACTGCGTGCTAACACCTCGTTTCAGGTGAAGAAGTGGCTGAAGATTGGCGAGAACCTCTCGTTCGCAACCAGCCAAGCTCGCAACGCCATGAACCAAAACGCATCGCCAGGCGCAAGCGTTATCTCGGCAGCATTGGCAATGGCTCCGTGGGATGTGCCTTACTATCCCGCTGGCACCTATAACCGCAAACATGAAGATATGAGCGGAAAGGTGGGCGTTCCCTCTAACTTTAAGAACGTAACTAACCCGTTCTCAATGGTTTACTACTCACATCCACACAACGTGGTGAACCGCTGGTTTGGCAATATGTACCTCGAGTTTACACCCATCAAGGGTCTCAACTATCGTACAAACTTTAGCTACGACCAGGTGAACGAAAAGAACCGCACCTTTACCGATGCCCACACCGTAAACAGCTATGACGACTCGAAGGGCAAAAACTTCTTGACACGCGGACTGGTGCAGTATACCACCTTTACTTGGGAAAACATCATCAACTATCAGTTCGACCTGGGCAAGATACACCACTTCAATGCTATGGTGGGCCAAACCACTGAAGAGTATAACTATTATTCAATAGGTGGAAGCGGTTCTACCATCCTCAACCCATCAGAAAAGAACTGGTATCTCTCACAAACCACCGACGACAACACTAACCCCATCGCTGATGGCGTAGGCCGCACACGCCGCCTGTCGTTCTTGGCACGTCTGAATTATAACTTGATGGATCGCTACTTGATAACCGTCAACTTCCGTGCCGACGGTTCAAACAAGTTCCCCGAGAACACATGGGGCTATTTCCCCTCTACCGCCTTTGCATGGAAGGTGAGCGAAGAGCCCTTCATGAAACGCTTTAAGAAACTCGACTACATGAAGCTGCGCTTGGGATGGGGACAGATTGGTAACGACAAAATTGCCAACGACGCCTTTAACCAAACCATCTTCACCTCGCAAAACGTGTTTGTGGGCTACCCCTTCGGCGTAAGCCAAACAGTGGGCACTGGCGCTACCATCCTTACCTACGTAAACCAGGGTGGCAAGTGGGAACGCACCGAAACATGGAACGCTGGCGTTGACGCTGCCTGGGCTAACGGTCTGCTGTCGGCCAATGTCGATTTCTTCGTGCGCAACACAAAAGATATGTTGCTGTCGGTAAAGGGTCCGGCCTGGAGCGGCAACCGCTTCGATGCCCAGAGCAATGTGGGCACCGTGCGCAATGTGGGTGTTGAAATTTCGCTCGGACACACAAACCACATCGGCAAGGTAAACTACTCGGTAAACGGTAACATCTCGTTCATCAAGAACAAACTTACCAGCCTAAACGGCGGACAGATTGTTTATGGCGACCGCGTAATTAGCGACGAGGGGCTGCCTCTGTTCGAGTTCTGGGGATATAAATATCAGGGCGTTTACAAGAGCAAGGAAGAGGCCAACGCTGCTCTGCCAGGCTATGCTCGCGATGGCGAGGTAAACCCCTACGGTGCTGGCGATGCTATCTATGCCGACCTTGATGGCGATGGCAAGATTTCAGAAACTGGCGACCGCACAAAGTTGGGCAACAACTTCCCGAAGGTAACCTACGGCTTGAACCTGTCGGCCGACTGGAAGGGTCTTGACCTGCAACTGTTCTTCCAGGGCGTAGCTGGCAACAAGATATATAATGCCGTGCGCGAACGCACTGAAAGCAATGGTCTGACCTCACAGCTCAGCACCAAGATGCGCGACGTATGGACCGAGGATAACCCCGATGGCACCATTCCTAACCCCAAGGGCGCTAACAATATGCTCAACTCGAGCCGCTTCCTTGAGAGCGGATCTTACTTCCGCCTGAAGAACATACAGCTGGGCTACACCTTGCCTAAGAAGCTGCTGAACGGATGGGGCATCTCTAACCTGCGCGTTTATGCACAGGCCAGCAACCTCTTCACCATCACCAACTATTCGGGCTACGACCCCGAGGTGGGAAGCGGTGTCGACTATGGCAACTATCCGCAGAGCCGCACCTACATGTTTGGTTGCAACTTCACCTTCTAACAAAGGTGTATGTAACGCTATCTTAATGTTCAACAGACAGAGAAATAACATCATTATATAATATATGAATCAGTTTAAAGCATTAACATATTCAGCTTTGGCGTTGGCTACACTGAGCCTCAGTTCGTGCAACGACTGGCTGACAGAAGAAACACCAGGAACAACAAAGGTGTCTGAATTCTTCACTTCATTGTCTACCGCCGAGGCCGTGGTAAACGCTGCTTACGTGCCAATGACATGGGAGTTTGGTACAACCTACTACCCCGAATGGTATTTCGGCGACATCGTGTCAGACGATGCCCTCAAGGGCGGACAAGATATTAACGACGGTGCCGACCTGCGCGAGCTGGAAAACTTCAAAGCCAACTCGGATAACGAAATACTGCTTGGGTATTATCGCGCACAGTGGCAAGGTATACAACGCGCCAATTTGGCCATCGACGAAATTCCTACCACACGTATCGAGACCGAAGGGGATGAGGCCGAAAAGCAAGCCAAATATCGCGACCGCTATCTTGGCGAGGCCTATTTCTTGCGCGGCTACTACTACTTCCGCTTGGCCCGTATGTTTGGCGGTATGCCACTCATCGACTACGTGATCAAGAGCTCGAACCAGTGGGCACAAACACGCAGCACAATGGACGAAACGCTCAACTTTGCCATCGAAGATTTTAAACGCGCCGAAAACCTGCTGTGGAAGAAAGACAAATACAGCGACGAAGAGCTGGGTCGCGCCACAAAGGGTGCTGCACAGGCCATGCTGCTAAAGGCAAACCTCTACCGTGCCGACTATCTGCGTAACGCGGGCAACGAAACCGAGGCTCAAAAATACTTTGCCGAGGCAGCTAAGTGGGGCAAAGAGGTTATCCAGAGCAAACAATATTCGCTCTGGCCCAACTACCTCGACAACTTCCGTTTGGCAAACGAAAACGGACGCGAGAGTGTGTTTGAAATTCAATACACCGAAGAGGCAACATCCGACTACGGTGGCGAGGGCTACACACGCGGAACCATGACCACCATCTTACAGCGTTCACGCTCGTCGGCTTTCGGCGAGGCTGGATGGGGCTACGACCGCCCCACACAGAACCTGTACAACGAATATGAGGCTGGCGATGCGCGTCGCGATGAGACTATACTTGTTCCTACCGACGAACAGATTGAAACCCCTGCACAAGAGATATACTGTGGCGACCGTATGCTGAACCGCAAATATGCCATGTATAACGATGGCACCAACGGTGGTATCTACAAGCTGGCACACGCCACACGCTCGCCCAAGAACAACATACAGATACGTTATGCCGACGTGCTGCTAATGTATGCCGAGGCGTGCTGCGAAAGTGGAGACCTGCCCAGCGCTAAGACAGCACTGAAAGAGGTGCGCGACCGTGCGGGCCTGAGCCAGTTCCCCTACACCGCTGTGATACAGGGCCAAACCGTTACCTTTAACGATAACCAGGAAGATTTGCGCAAGGCCATTCGTCACGAGCGCCGCGTAGAGTTGGCTATGGAAGGCCACCGCTGGTTCGACCTCACCCGCTGGGGCATTGCCAAAGAAACGATGGACACCTATATGGCAGGCGAAACTGAAGAGGCCAAGGAGCTGTACGGCACCTTCCAGAAAGGTAAGCACGAGCTGTTCCCCATACCATCGAAGGAGATTGACCTTAGTGGCATAGAGCAGAACCCTAACTGGTAACACACATATAAAAAAATCATCGCTATTTATAAGTATCATACTTAACATAACGATATACGCTTTGCTTGCATTTGGTTCAGAACAGGAAGCGTGAGGCCGTGCGGTTTCCGCTTCCTGTCAAAGCCAAAGCGCCGACAAAACGAAACAGAAAAAAATTTGATTTTACAATAAACAATATTACTAATATTAAAAACAAAACAACTATGAGAAAATTTACTCTTTTGGCAGCATCGTGCTTCATGGCACTTGCAGCAGCAGCTCAAACAGGTTATGTAACACCCGCAACCGATATAGATAGCGGTGACCCTTCATTCGACTTCAACGGCACAACCAACTACGTTATTCTCTATGCTTCAGAAGACGAGGTTGACGCACTGGGCGAAACAAAAATCTTGAAGAACGAGAGCCCCACTGAACTTGACGGGGCACGCCCCGTTTACATCTGGGAGAACACCTACACGGGTGGCGAAGGCGAAGGCTTCAACTCATTCGGTGGTTCAGGCTATATGAGCTTCGTAGTAGCAGGCATAGGCGGATGGTCAGGACTGGGACACTGTGGCGTGGTTGACGCTGCTAAAGAACTGGATGGCTTCGACCTCAGCATGCTGAAGAGCGGCAAGTGGTATCTACACATGGCTATGAAAGATGCTGGCTCTATTCACGCTACACACAACATTGCCGTAGGCCCCAACGCTTCTGGCTGCTTCGCCCTGGGCGAGACCAAGACCGATGCCAAATATGAATTGATTGGCGACTTTGATCGCGACGGTGAATGGTACAACATTGACATTTCCGTTGACGACCTCGTTGACCTGGGCTTCGACCTTACAAATTGCACTGACAATTATGCTGGCAACGTGCTCACCTTCCTCAGCGGTGGTGCTGCAGGTGCTCAGCTCAACTACGACGCTGTATTCTTCTATCAGAAGGCAGCCGACGCTACTGGCATCAACCAGGTAAAAGCCGACAACAATAAGGTAAACGCCATCTACACCGTTAACGGCATGCAGGTGAAGGATATGAGCAAACCCGGTCTCTACATTCAGAAAACTGCTAACGGCGTTAAGAAGGTGTTGAAGAAGTAATTTCTTTAGTTGACAAGGAGACTAATTGACAAGGAGACAAGGAGGCTTGCCTTGGCAAGAAATTGTCAACTAAGAACTAAAAAAAATAAAACCTTTCAAGAGCGGCATGCGCCGTGAAGGTGTGGCCGCTCTTACTTTATAAACAAACCCCTAAACACCTCGCATCAATAAACAATAATATTTATTTATAGAATGATGAAACATCTATTCACTGGCATGGCAGCCATTGCCTTGGCATGTATGGCTATGGTAGCTGAAGCCCAACCTAAACAGCGCAGCGAAAAACGTGGCGTGGCTGAAGAACAGTTTACATACGCTGAAGAGATTGACGCTCTGGCTCCTGGCGTATGCTGGACATACAACTGGGGAACAGCGCCTAACAACTTGATAAAAGACCTCTTCGGAACGGGCGAAGGCAAGAAGATGGAGTATCTGCCCATGGCATGGAATAGAAACGCAAACATAGCCTCGATAAAAAAATATTATGATGAACACCCCGACTGTAAGTATCTGCTGGGATATAACGAACCTAACTTGGCCGACCAGTCGAACATCACACCGCAACAGGCCGCCGACGCGTGGCCAGATCTTGAAGCCATTGCCAACGAGTATAGCCTAAAGCTCGTCTCGCCGGCAATGAGCTACACGGGCTCAGCCATCAACGATGGCAAGATATGGCAGCCCTTCGAGTGGATGGACGAATTTATAAAGCTGTATAAGGACAAGAACGGTCGTGAACCAAAGATGGACTATATCGCCATTCATACCTACATGAACGCTACGGCACCCACACTGAACTTTGTGCAACAGTGGATAGACAAATATAACAAACAAATATGGGTAACCGAGTTTGCAGCGGGAGAAAACAACCCCGACTCGCTTACACAGGTGCGCGAAATGGTAAAAAAGGTTGAAGGCCTTGAGCGCAACTCTGGCGTGTTTCGCTATGCTTGGTTTAAGGGCACATCAGGCTCGCGCATGGTAGACAAAAGCCCCTATTGGCGTTTGCTCTACAAGCCAAACCTTCGCACACATCTGCCCGCAGCAGGCACCATGACAGGACAAGGGGTGGTTTACACCTATATGTCGACCTTCGACAGCACCTATTATTATAAGCCTGCCGAGCTTGTTATGGCCAAAGACTATGTGGCCAGCAAAAGCATAACACTGGAGGTTAGTGGCGACACACTGAAAGGCGCCATCAACACACACCTATCGGTAGAGATTGGAAACTCTGGCAGCACCGAGTATCTTATCGACGTGCCCGAGAACGATACCTACCTCTTCAGCTTTCGGTACAGCGACCGCGCATCGGCCGCACGCCAACAGGTGCTGAAGCTGAAGATTGACGGCAATGAAACGGGCAGTGTAACACTAACCTCAACAGGCGCCTATCGCGACACAAACGAGGTGTATGCTACCACCACAACGCAGGTGCCCCTCACGGCTGGCAAACATCGCCTTACACTGGTAGGCTCGCAGCCCATCAATCACGCTCGCCTAACATGGTTCAACTTTGTTTCGGCCACAGGCATCAACGAGATAAACAAGGCTCAGGCAAACAACATCATCAGCAAGCGCTACTTCACCCCACAAGGACAAGAGGTGGAACAAGCCCCACGCGGCCTCAGCATAGAGCGCACCCTTTATGCCAATGGCCAAACGGTGTGCCGCAAGATAATGACAAGATAACAGAAGTAAGAATAGCCCCAAAAGGTACCTAAATATTAAGAACATCTAAATTTTTTAAAAACGACATCAACCATTAATCGTATGAAAAGGATTTGCACCTTTATGCTTTCGGCATTAGCATTGCCGTTAAGCCTTTCTGCACAGACCACCACGCCCCCCACAGGATATAAGATGGTGTGGAGCGACGAGTTTAACGGAACCAGCCTCGACACCAAGGTATGGAACATTGAGGAGAACGGAAACGGTGGAGGCAACCAAGAGTTGCAATACTATCGCAAGGAGAACGTGGCCGTAGCAAATGGCAATCTCGTGCTCACCGCACGTCGTGAAAACTATAACAACAAGCAGTTTACATCAGGACGTATTAACAGCCGCGACAAAGCCTACTTTAAACATGGCATCATTCAGGCACGCATCAAGTTTCCGAAGACAGCCAACGGCGTATGGCCTGCCTACTGGATGATGGGTAACGACTATGGCAAGCTGGGATGGCCCCGCTGTGGCGAGATAGACATTGTTGAAACAGGTAACGCTGAGGGCATAAAGAACGGCACACAAACCCGCCACTTTGGCGCCACACTACACTGGGGAACCAGCGCTGGAGCTAACCATAAGCAGTATGGCACCAGCTATCTGGCACCTGAAAATAACCCGCTGCAAAACGACGAGTATCACATCATCACCACAGAGTGGGACGGACAGTTCTTGTCGATGTATTACGATCTGCAAGACTTTACCGTGGCTGCCAAGAACAAGGCTCGCTTCTATAGCGCCACCATACCCGCCAGCACGAACAGCGCCGATATAGGCCACTACTTCCAGAAGCCCTTCTTCTTTATCTTTAACCTGGCTGTGGGCGGAAACTATACTGGCATTTACAATGCTGGCGGCATAACAGCACTGCCCAACGCGGGCGACGAAGCCAAAATGTTTGTCGACTGGGTGCGCGTCTATCAAGACGAGGCCGATGCCGAAGCACAATATAAAACACCCGATGGCGACAACACAGGCTCCAATCCCGACACCCCCATCACCCCCGAAGCCCCCGACACCAAGACCGAATATGGCTACTGGGGCACAAAGGCGCTCGATGCCTCTGGCACCACCACCTTCGACTTTAAAAACTCGTACGACGCAGTGCTCATCAGCACCAGCATGGGGGTAACCAATGCTTTCTCAGAGAAAACAAAGGCCGACTATAATGTAGACAACCAAAAAAACTTTCTCTACATTTGGGAAAACACTTACAACGCTGAACCGTCATCAGGGGTAAACTCGTTTGGCTTCGGCGAAACCTTCAACCACTTTACCGTGGGAACAGTAGGATGGTCAGGACTGGGCTTTGCTTCTCAGGGAGGAGGAAAAGACCTATCAATGATTGATGACGAATATATCTTTCATATCGGCTTTCGCGGAACCTCTACCGATGGACATACCAGCCACAAGGTTACTGTAGGCAATGCAGCCTTTACCGTAGGCAATAACAGCGTTGAGGGCGCAACCATTATTGGCGACTTCAAGCGCGATGGTACATGGACCTACTTTGACATTCCTGTTACCATACTGAAAACACTGGCTGGAGGCGAGCTTTTCGATAACGCCGCCAACTATACTGGCAACGTAGTGGCCATACTGAGCGGCGGCACACAGGGCGCCGACCTGCAGTTTGACAACATCTTCTTTTATAAAAACCCCAACGTAAAAAAGGGTGTGCCCACTGAAGACAACACCACTAAGATAGGCCAATATGCCACAAAGGCCCTGGAGGGCGGACAGAGCACCTTCGACTTTTCCAATGTGAGCAAGGCCGTACTAATAGGTACCAGCAGCGGCGTGACCGATGCCTTGACTGATGTTACCGTTAAGAACTATAACGTTGACGAGAAGACCAACTTCTTCTGGATATGGGACGGTGGCGACTATACCGGTCTGCCCTCAAACGGCAAGAACTCGTTTGGATGGGACGAGTCGTCTACCCGCCTTCAGGTTACAGGCAACAGCACATGGTGTGGCGCAGGATATGCCTCACAGGGCACTGGCAAAGACCTCTCAATGATTGACGACACGTGGTATCTGCACTTCGCCATGCGTGGCGACGATGCCCTCACCCACCCCTCACAAACCGTTACTGTAGGCAACGCCGTATTTGTAATTGGCAATGCCACCTCAGGACAGCAAATCGTAGGCGACTACCGTCGCGATGGCGAATGGTACAACTTTGACATTCCAGTAGCAAAGCTGAAGCAGATAGGCGGAGGCACACTGTTTAACGATGCTGCCAACTTTATGGGCAACGTGTTTGCCGTGGCTACCACACACAATAAGGGTGCCGAGGTAAACTTTGACCAGGTGTTCTTCTACAGCAAGAAAGATGGCGGCGAAACGCCCGATATACCTACCTACGTTAAAGCAGCCCTTGATGGCGAGGGCAAAAGCACTTTCGACATTGAAAACACTGGCAACTATGTGCTCATTGGTACAACAGGAGGCGTAACTACCACACTGGCCAAGAAGGTGAAAGCCGACTATAACGTTGATGACGTAAACAGCGCTCTCTATATTTGGGAAGGCACCATGACAGCCAGCAACGAAAGCGGCGTCAACTCGTTCGGTTACGACGAGGGAGGCTATCCGGTTTACACCGTAGGCACCGTGGGCTGGTCAGGATTGGGTTACGCATCAAAGGCTAAAGGCAAGGATATGTCTATGCTCGACGATACCTACTATCTGCACCTGGGCATGAAGGCCACCACTAACGCTTCTTACCTTATCGCAGTGGGCAACGCAAAATTTGCTATTGGCGCTTCGGCCTTCGTTGATGGCGGCACAAGCTACGCTCCCCTTTGCGACTTCCCCCGCGACGGCAAATGGTATAACATCGACATTCCTTATAGCGAGATTGAAGCACGCGCCACAAAGGTGTTCGACAATCCTGAAGATGTTACTGGCAACGTGCTCTACTTCCTTGCTGGCGGAACAACAGGCACCAAGCTCACCTTCGACCAGATTTTCTTCTACAACGATGGCAGCGTGCCCTCAGGCATCAACACCGTGAAGCAGAACAATGCCACCACTGGAAGCAACCACACCTACACCCTCAGCGGCGTTGAGGTAAAGGGCGACAACCTGCCTAAAGGCATCTACATTCGCAACGGAAAGAAGATTATCGTAAGATAAACGTAATAACAAATCAGATAACATGTATGTTCGCTCCTCTCAACAGTGAGGACGAACATACATGTTTAAAAGCTAATAAGGGGTTTCCTTATAAAACCTTATAAAACCTATTTGCTATACGCATTACCTTTACACCACAAACAAGGAAGAATAATTACCAATCAATATTCTGTACAACAATTACTAATTAAAATCAATAAACCTATGAAACAAAAATTATTAACTTTATTCGTATTACTTGTCTCTGCTATGACAGCCTTCGCTGATGCGTCGGGTAGTGGAGTAACCGCAGGCAACAACAGTAACAAGAACGGTATTTCCTACGATTACCAATTTACTGAACAAGACGGTGTCGTGACATTTACCGTAACGCCAAATTTAGATGGCATCATAGGATATGTTGGCACGTTTCTTTATGACGAAAGCCATCTTCAGGGTGATTACGAAACTCATAATACGACTCGTACCTGGACAGGTCTTGCAAAAGGAACTACAATCAAAGTAAAAGGTTGGTTCGATGCAGCGGGCGGCCGTATGTGGTTTAACGAAGTAACTTACACAACTGGCACTGAAGCTGCCCCTGACACCGAAAAGCCTGTAATGGTAAAAGCCAAAGCTACTTCAATTCACGACACAAAGGCCACGCTAACGCTGAACGCGACCGACAACTTCAATGGTATCTTGACCTATACGGTTACCATTGGCGAGAACCACTATACTGTTACAGGCAATGCTGGTAAAGATGTAACGATTGACATCACTGGCCTTACCGCAGAAACAAAATACGATTTCTCTGTAACTGCTACGGATAATGCGAAGAACGAGTCGGATGCTATAACAGGTTCTTTCACAACAACCACCGCTTTTACTTTGACTGCCCCCGCAACTCCTACTGTTGATGCCAGCAAGGTTATTTCTGTATTGTCTGCAGCCTACACTCCTGCCACCAATTGGTCTTTCGGCGGTTGGGGCCAAAGCACGGTTTCTGAAAATATCACTATTGAAGGTACACCCGTCATCCACCTCAGCAAATTCAACTGGCTTGGACTTGATGGTTTCAGCAATAAGCTTGATTTATCAGGCATGACCCACATGCACATCGACGTACTGCCCGTTACAATGGAAGGAAGCCTTGGCGTAACTCCTATTTTGGCATCAGGAGGCCTAAAAGAAAACTCAACAAAGGTGGGCGACAAAGCCACTTTAAAACTGGGCCAGTGGAACGCTATCGACGTAAAGTTATCCGACTTCGGTCTTGACTTTATCAACAACAAGGTATTCCAAATAAAGTTTGACAAGGGCAACAATGCTACCGACGAACTTTACATTGCCAACATCTACTTCTATAACAACTCGGTAGGCGAGCAGACACTGCAAGCCATCACAATCAACAACAGCTTAACTGGGGCCACAAGCACACTAAACACAACCGTTACCCCCAAAGCATCTGATGGAACAGTGTTCAATGGCACTGTTACTTATACCATCAGCGATGGCGCACACCTCACAGCTGAAGGAAACAACCTCACCATCACAGCCGATGCAGCAGGCACCTATACCCTGACAGCTACCAGTGGCACAAATACCGCTACAACACAGGTTTACTTTGTGGGCTCTGCACCCACACCTACTGAGGCGGCAGACAACGTTTTAGCTTACTATAGCGACCAATATACCGTTGAAAACATTAAAGAGTATGACAGCGGTTGGGAAAAAGGATGGGCCACATCTACCGACATCAACCTCTCTGCTACCGATCAAGCCAAGTGTGTTACAGGTGTTGGCACATGGGGACTTACTAAGGGGCTTCAAGACATGACCCTTTACACCAAAGTTTGCGCCGACATTTATGCCATAGAAGAAATTCCTTATCGAATTACCTTTGAAAAAACATCGATTCCCGAAGCTACAGGAACGCTTAAAAACGGATGGAACCATATAGAGGTGCCATTTAACGATGCTGCTCGCACTGGTATGGAATACATAAAATTCAACATTGGCACTGATGCAAAACACGACTATACCGTGCTGTTCGACAACATCTATGCTTCAAAGGCCGACCTCAAGTTTAACATCACTACTAGTGGCGACGTTGCCAAGAGCATTGCCAAGGTGGTTGGTCCTATCACTGCTGCCGAAGTTGAGCAGATAAACAATGTTGATGCTATGAACATCGACTTGACAGGTGTAACTTCTATTGAAGAGGGTATCACCATAAAACCCTTACGCAAGAACGCTATCATTGTAGCAACAGGCTCAGTGGCTGATGGCGTATATTCAGTAGATAGCAAATATGAACCCATCAAGAATATGGCTAACATTGTTGTATTGGTAGGTGGATATTATCATCCCATCAAACAACTTGAATTTGTTGACATTCCTGGAGAGCCCCTGTGGATGGGTGGTTTGAGAAATTTGAACGACTTCATTAGCACTGGTAACACTGGATGCAAAGTTACTCGCACCATTAAGGCTCACACACATGCTACAGTATGTGTCATTAACTCAATTTTAACTATTCCTGCTAACCTGAGTGCATGGGAGGCTGTTGGTTATGATGAAACAACAGGCATCAAGTTTAACAAAGCAAACGTTATTGGAGCCAACTTCCCATATATTGTTCGCAACGCAACCGACGACGACACTGATTTGAGTTTTGTACAATTGAACGACATCAACTTCAACTCTTGGGTAGGCCATGAAGCTAGCAAAAAACAAGTTGGTAGCACAGATATCTATTTCTGTGGAAACTGGAAAGAGGCTCTCGTAACCGATGGTTCACAGTGGATTATCAAGAACGAAGGTATTAATGCTTCTATTGTAAAGGCCAATGGTGTTAAGATTTCTCCGTTCCGCGCTTACTTCACAGGTATTCCTGAAGGCGCTTCTGCAAAGCTGAACTTCGATGACGAGGAAACTACTGGCATTACCAACGTAAACGCTGCAGAAAGCAACGACGACACCCTTTACAATCTCGCTGGCCAGAAGGTGAACGCTGCTTATAAGGGCATCGTTATCAAGAACGGCAAGAAGTATCTTGTAAAATAAACACACATTGTTTAACCCACTAATAAACAAACGATATGGAAAAGAAACAATATATAGCCCCCGAGGTAGGCGTTACGGTTATTGAAAGCATGGCTATCATGGCTGGTTCGCTTAATCCAGTAAACCATCAAGGCAACCTTGGTATTGGTGAAGGAACCGAGACAAGTGGCTGGGCCTCTTCAAAACACTACGACGTATGGGCCGATGATGAAGAGCAATAATCATCAACCATAAAACTATAAAAACAACAATCGCATTGTAGGAAGCAATTACCTACAATGCGATTTTTTTTGTTATTCAGTGTTGTTGTATGTTCTGTATTACTGCGTTTCCAAGTAACACCCCTTCACTATCGATAAAGGAAGAAGTGGGCGTTACGTCCGTTACAGAAGCGGGTAACGAGGTCGATAATCAGTTGAGCGGTGGCCTGCACATCGTGCTCGTTGCCATCATATCCGTTCACCAAGGCCACGAGGTGGCGCGTGCCCAACGTCATCTTTGTGCGTTCGTTATCGCTGGTGGGCGTTCCTACCCCACCCGTAGCATCGCGATACACAGGCAATCCTGCAATGTTTAACATACCACGGCCTATGCCCTCATAAGGCTCGCCCTCGCGTCCTACGCCCAAGGTCAATGTGTCGCCATCAAACTTATCGGCATCAAAGCCACCAATGCTGTAGCCATAGGTAATGCTGGCAAGGTTGATAAGGTCGACCAGCGTGTCAATCTGATACAGCTGTTTGCCCTGCAACATACGGCGTATCAGCGCCTCTGACGACGGGCGATAGCGCGACGGATCCTTACCGCACGCCTTATATACGCTACGTGTGGCCGCAATGGCACTAATATCTTTTACGGTTTGTGTGGTGAAGAGCTGCCTAAACTGTTCGCCCTGTCGGTCAATCACCTTCCACAGTTCTTCCGAGTAAGGCGAGTTCTCTACCTCGGCCTCTACACAGGCGCCCACAAAGCGTGGGCACACATTTTCAATTTGCTGTTCTACTATTATTTTCATGTTTTTCTTTTTTTTTCTACTTCAACCACATCTTTTTACCGTTCACTACCACAATGCCTTTTTGCTGTTTCGTGGCGGGCAGACGTCGGCCCATCAAATCGTAAGCAATGTTTGCGCGAGCCCCTTGCCTCAACGATGTAGAGCCCACCGCATCAGGCGCTTCAATGCCCGATGTGGCTGGTAAGAAGACACACTGTGCCGACTCGATGGGCAAACTAAAGACGAAGTAGGCACGTGTGGCATCAACCTTTCCCTCGCCATTAGGCACAGCAAAGCTGGCGCCATCAGAACGTAGGAAACGATAATCGGTGCCTTGTAAGCGTGTGGGCGCATAGATGCCTTGGAAGATATATTCGCTACCATCGGCCGTTGTTAGCGTTACAGGCACAGGTTGTGCCGACGCTATCAGCTTATTTTCAAACACGCATTGCTCTACCTCGCGTGCCATGCGCACTAAATACGGATGCCCCACCAACGTATGAGTAACGGGTCGGAAGCCCAAGGTCAGCGCACCATCAGCCTCCATTGTCACGGCATAAAACTCGGCCACCTCGGCCCCGCCCATCACCTCTTTTATATCTTGAGCCGTAAGGTTGAAAGGCAAGCATAACGTATGCCAGCCACCATCGGCCACAAAGTGGCGGTTCAGTGTAACACGTTGCACCGTTGCGCCCTTTGCTTTTGTGATAACAGGTGTAAGGTCGGCGCCATTATCAGTCAAGGTTAAGGAAGGGATGATGCGGGTGCGACGATAGATTTGAAGAGAGTCGACACTGGTGAGCGAGGTGTAACAATTAAAGACCTTCGATGTGTGTGAGAAACGCATCACCATATTTTTTGCATGAGGGCCTGTAAAGTTTATGCAAGCATTACCAGAAGCCGCCTCTATTGAAATATTGGCTAAAGCATACTCATTCATCTTCGAGGTGGTTTTCAGTTGTGTCGAACTGGTTCCTGTAGCACACAACCATTGGTTATCCCCCACGCCCCAAGCCCATGTATCGTTCTGCTTCTTCAGCGTTATCAGCTGCACCTGCTCGTTAGGCGTTAATTGTTCATCAACAATCTCTACCTTCACGCCTTGCCTATTATTCGTATTTTGTTGCTTTCCCAGTGCATAGCCATAGCCCGCGTTAGCAATCACCACCACATCGCCATCTTCCAGCGTTGCAGCATCGTGCACACAGGTATAGGTTTCTTGGCTGTCGGCTTCGGTCAGCGGCGCTTTCGTCTGCCCCATGACGCTGCTGCCCCACAACAATGCCACGGCCAGCGCCCAGCCTTTACACATTGTTTTTATCATAAGTGTTATCATTCTCCTTCAATCATCTTCAAGAACGTGTCTTCATCAACGATGGCCACACCCAGCTTCTCAGCCTTTTCAAGCTTTGAAGGCCCCATGTTTTCGCCCGCCAATATAAACGATGTTTTACCGCTGATGCTGCCCACATTCTTTCCGCCATGACGCTCTATCAGCGCCTTATACTCGTCGCGACTGTGGTGCTGAAACACGCCACTAATGACGATGCTCTTGCCCTCAAGCACATTTGAGGCGGGTACAGCCTCATCACTCACAATGCTCATCTGCAGGCCACAGGCGCGCAAACGTTCAACAATCTCGCGGTTGGTGGGGTTACGGAAGTAAGACAAGATACTATTGGCTATAACCTCGCCCACCCCATCAATCTGCATCAGAGTAGAGAGCGATGCGTTCATGAGCGCATCAATGTTGCCCAGGCGGCGAGCAATGAGTCGTGCCGACGTCTCGCCCACGAAGCGTATGCCCAAGGCAAACACCACGCGCTCGAAAGGCACCTGTTTTGAAGCCTCAATGGCCTTCACTATTTTCAATGCCGAGCGCTGTTTGTTTCCGCCCGCACAAATGTCGGTCACCTTAATGTCATACAGGTCGGCAATGTTATGTATCAGTCCGCGGCGGAAGTATTCGTCAACGGTTTCAGGGCCCAGCGAGTCGATATTCATGGCTCGGCGAGCAATAAAGTGCTCAATGCGCCCCTTTATTTGTGGCGGACAAGCAGCATCGTTCGGACAGTAGTGGGCTGCCTCGCCAGGATAGCGCACCAGCTGGGCACCACATTCAGGACAATGGGTAATGAAGGTTACGGGCTTTGCGTCGGCCGGACGTTTGTCTACCTCTACGCCCACTATCTTAGGTATAATCTCGCCGCCCTTCTCAACATACACATAGTCGGCAATGTGTAGGTCAAGGCTACGAATAAAGTCTTCGTTGTTCAGCGTGGCACGGCGCACGGTGGTGCCCGCCAACTGCACAGGCTGCATATTGGCCACTGGCGTGATGGCACCCGTTCGGCCCACCTGATATGTCACCTCGTCGAGACGTGTGAGCGCGCGCTCGGCCTTAAACTTATAGGCGATGGCCCAGCGAGGGCTTTTGGCTGTGTAGCCCAGGCGCTGCTGTTGGCGCAGCGAGTTTACCTTCAACACAATGCCGTCGGTAGCCACAGGCAGTTTTTTGCGCTCGGTATCCCAATAGTCGATGTAGGCAAAGATCTCTTCCAGCGTCTTCACCTTCTTCATACCTTGGCTAATTTTGAAGCCCCAGCGCGCCGCCTCTTGCAGGTTTTCATAGTGCCCATCAGTGGGCAGCGTGTCGCCCAGCAGATAATAGAGATAGCTGTCGAGTTGTCGGCTGGCCACCAGTCGCGAGTTTTGGCTCTTCAGCGTTCCGCTGGCAGCGTTGCGTGGATTGGCAAACAGAGGCTCTTCGGCAGCCTCGCGTTCGGCGTTCAGGCGTTCAAACACCTTCCAGGGCATCAGTATCTCGCCACGTATCTCAAACTCGTGCGGATAGCCCGTTCCTGGCAGCACCAAGGGTATGCAGCGAATGGTTTTCACGTTGGCCGTTACATCATCGCCATGAATACCATCGCCACGTGTCACGCCACGCACCAGTTGGCCATCCACATAAGTCAATGAAATGCTCAGTCCGTCATATTTCATCTCGCAGCACACCTCAAAAGGCTCGCCCTGCAAACCACGCTGCACGCTTTGGTACCAGTCGCGCACCTCTTCCTGGTTATAAGTATTGGCCAACGACAGCATGGGGTAACGGTGTGCCACCTGTTTAAACTCTTGGTTCAGGTCGCTGCCCACGCGCTGTGTGGGCGAGTTTGGGTCGGCCAGTTCGGGGTGCTGTGCCTCCAGCTGTTGCAGTTGCCGCATCAGGGCATCAAACTCAAAGTCGGTGATGTCGGGCTCGTTCAGCACATAATATTTATAGTTATGTTCGTTTAGCTGCTTGCGCAGCGCCAGTATGCGTTCTTTATCGTTCATGATAATATTGTGTTTATAGCGTTTTTCTTTTTCAGTAATGGCGATATGAGAGCCAACCTATGCTCTACGTTCGGCATGCAGGATGACATATAGCACCACTGGGGCACCCACCAAGGGGGTGACGGCATTTACGGGCAGCCCCCCTCCACCACCAGGCACCGAGCACCCTATCTGGCACAACACCGCCACCAAGGCGCCCATGAGCAGCGAGGCAGGCATGAGACAGAGATGACTGTCGGTGCGCACGGCCAAACGTGCAAGGTGTGGAACGGCCAAGCCTATGAAGGCGATGGGGCCACAAAAGGCGGTGGTAACGGCTGTGAGGAAACCTGTGAGCAGCAATACCATGCGGCGCACACGAGGTACGCTTACGCCTAACGACAGGGCATAGGCATCGCCCAGCAACATGATGTCGAGGCGTTTTACCAACGTAAGGGCCAGCAGCAAGGGCACCAGCACGGCCACGGCCAGCCACGGCAGTTGTGTGGGCGACACGCTAACAAAGCTGCCCATGCCCCACACAAGGAACGACTTTACGCCGTCTTCTGTAGCAAAATAGTTGAGCAAAGTGATGGCCGACGAGGCCAAATAGCCTATCATAAGACCTATGATGAGCAGGGCCACACGACTGCGTACCACCAGCGCACAGCCAAACACCACCAGCGTTACGGCCATAGCGCCCACAAAAGCGCCTGCCACCACGGCACCCATGCCCGCCAAGCCCACCACAGCGCTACTGCCCCCCATCAGCAACATGACCACGGCCACACCTAAGGCGGCGCCACTGCTGATGCCGAAGACGGAGGGGTCGGCCAGCGGATTGCGAAAAATGTTTTGTAACAAAAGGCCACATACCGACAGGGCGGCACCACACAGCACGGCCGTAAGGGTCTGTGGCAGACGGGTTTGCAGCACAATGAAGCGCCACGCCTCGCTGCTTTGGCTGGCTTCGCGCCCTAACAATATGTCAACAATGCTGTGCGCTGGTATGTGTACGGGCCCTACAAAAAGGCTCGACACCATGGCCACAGCAAGTGCCACAGACAATATTAATAGGGTTTTTGTTGCTCGCGTCATGATGTAGGGTTACGTGGTAATATGTTTTAATGTGTATGCAAAAATAAGCATTTTATTGCATACAGGCGGCAATAAAACAAGAAAAATAGAAAAAAGTTTGCAAAATATTTGGCAGAACAAAAAGAAATGCATACCTTTGCACTCGCTTTTAAGAAGTATGGCTCCGTAGCTCAACTGAATAGAGCATCTGACTACGGATCAGAAGGTTGCAGGTTTGAATCCTGCCGGAGTCACAAAAAGGTTATCTGTTTTTCAGATAACCTTTTTTGTTTTTATTATATACCACGATTTATATTATTATATACCACGCTTTAATCTTATCTAAACGGATGCACTCTCCAAGTAGGACGGTGGTCTCCGCGCCACGTCCTCCAGCGACCAATATATGTTATCCATGAGAAGCGTTATGCCCCACCTCCTAAAAAATAATAATGAGAGCAATGATGGGTGCTGGAGGACGGGGCACGGAGACCCCTGTCCTACTGTGTGAATTCCTCACGATTGATTTTGCTCGCCATCGGCGAGCAAATTATATATTACCCCAGTTCGGGATAAGAAATAGTTTATAAAAAAGTTGGTAGTCTCATAAATATTTTGTATCTTTATAGGTGATTTACAATAAGTTACAAAAATATTTAATATGACTACCGATTACAAAGTTACAGAATTATTTTGT
>ENA-ORSO01000105-ORSO01000105.1-human-gut-metagenome-genome-assembly--contig:-NODE-105-length-75136-cov-33.541615_pt1 | contig 75136 bp, 55 predicted proteins | sample MGYA00241902_ERZ509168 | MGnify/ENA primary metagenome ERZ509168 (study PRJEB26280, sample SAMEA2338806) | human gut metagenome | biome: human gut; feature: human-associated habitat; material: faeces... | reverse complement strand
TCCAAGCGAGGAATCCAGCCCTAATTTATATCGGTCGAAAGCTTTTAGCGGACAGCAATAAAAGCAGATAAGCGACCAACCTTACAATACAAGAGAAATCTTTCTTCGAAACACGCAAATTCTTGGCGTATAGGTCAAATTCTTCTCTCTGCATAGATAGAATTATCTCTACATAGGCATTCAAGTTACACTAAAAGGCCGTTCAAGTTATCGTCCTTCGGTCGAAGGACGCATGTCCTTCGGTCGAGGGACACATGTCCTTCGGTCGGGGGACACATGTCCTTCGGTCGAAGGACGATGACTTAGTAAACGTTTTAAGAAAACTTCTACGGCCTTTTAGCCTAACAACAATATACTTAAAGAGAACACTGCAACGCAATGGATAACAACTACTATCGAAGTTTCAGATTCTGCACGTTCTAGTTAAAACCGAAATTAATTTATATAAATATTGATCTCCCCTAAAAACGAGGGGTTGGAGAGGAGGGGTGGAACATAACGGGCAATGTGACTGAATTGCCACTCAATATGCATAATAATAGGAAGTCACTTTTCCCATCGTACCAAGCAGAAACATCCGCCGGCTCGTGCTTGCCCCCATACATGCGTATTTCATATAAGCACAAAAAAGGCCGCACCTACGCTTGAGATGCGGCTTTTATATTATTTACTAGCTGCTCATTAGCAGCCAACGAGTATCAAGATTACTGAGCTTCGTTGATAGTACAGATGCTTACGCGGTTCCAATCGTCCTCAGAGAACATATTACCTACACCCTGGCCTTCAGCGCTGATGCGGCTAGCTGCAATCTTGTACTTATTTACGAGAATAGACTTCACTGCTTCAGCACGAGCTTTTGCAATCTTTGCGTTGATTTCAGCGCTACCTTCGGGAGAAGCATATCCCTTAATATCAACGGTGCTATTCTTGTGGTTCTTCAAGAAAGTGGCAACACGCTCTACATTGGGGAGCTGAGATGCATCTACCACACTCTTACCTTGACGGAAGGTTACTGTTTGTTCAAGTGAACTTGTGCTCTTTGTTACAGTCTGCACTACAGGCTTCTGGTTGCGACAATCATTGAGCTTTTGTTGGAGGTCACGATTATCGGCACCGAGCTTTGCAATCTGAGCATCCTTATCGTTCACCTGAGCACGGAGATCATTAACCTTAGCATTCAAGCCGTCAATCTCTGCCTGGTCGTATGCCTTAACGAAAGTCATGTAGTGCTTACCATTGTTGCGATTTTTGAAGTGGTAAGTTACACCAGCGAGTAATTCAATCGCGCTCTTATTGACGTTGTAAGAAATGTGATTATTATCCTCCATATTATATACAATAGAGGGCTTTATTGCGACAGTCCAAGCCTTCTTCTCACCTACATTGAAATTGAAGTTGAAACCGAACTTAGAAGTGAAATAGTTCTCATCCTGAGCATTTGCCATGTAATCGTGGCCCCAACCTGCACCTACAACACCTTCTACCTCGAACAAACGGGGCTGGCCATTATAACCGAAGAAGAGGTTAGAGAAATTGATTTTACCGAGAAGGCTGAGGTTGCTTTGATCGAATACGTTACGGCTAGGTGTCGTATTATTATTAGCCAAGAACTGAGCACCAACGCCCAATACTGGAGTGATCTGCTTACCTACTTCAACACCATAAGTAGCACGCATGTTTTTCCAAAATGCTGAGTGAGAAGTCTTTGTGATGCCACCACCAACGAGACCTACAGACCAATTATCAAAAAAGCGTGAGCCTTGAACAGACTTCTGAGCAGTCGCAGTGAGCATCGATACACTCAGAACTGCAATAGTAAGAAACTTTTTCATTTGTTTATTGTTTTAAAAATGAAATGAATTGTGTATAATCCCTGCTAATTTACATAAGATTCTATCAACCAATCATTCTCGTCTACATTATTGACGTTATTGCTTTTAAAGCCACAAAAATACATAATACCTATGAAAAATAGGCGTGTCATGTCAAATAAAATTCAATCATAATAGAAAATAGACATTATTCTTGGTCAATCCAATGCTAAAAGCTACATTTGTAGTGTGATAAAGTTGGTACTCTGCATAGACATATAATAATAGTCATATAATTTGTATATGCAGCATTGACAAGAAGTACTTAATGCGTTAACAAGTAATTATCATTGATTGTCACTGCACAGAGAAACACTCGGATTACGCCTATCAAAAATCACAAGCAATTCATACAATCACAAACTAAATAAAGCATTTATCCCCATGGAAAATCAAGAAATGAACGACGGTCAGTTGAAGATCGAACTCACTCCCGAAGTAGCAGAAGGTATCTACGCTAACCTTGCTATCATTACCCACTCTAGCGCAGAAGTTGTACTCGACTTTATCCGCGTACTTCCTGGTGTACCCAAGGCCAACGTAAAGAGCCGTATCGTACTCGCTCCTGAACACGCTAAGCGTTTGCTTTTTGCCTTGCAAGACAACATCCAGAAGTATGAGAAGGCATTCGGCCCTATCAACCTTCCTGGAGCAGCTCAGCCCGAGCAGGGTGGCCGCACAGCAACTCCTTTTGGAGTGCCCGAAGGTAACGCCTAACCATTGAAGGCTATACCTCAAAAATAAAGATTATGTTACGAGATGACTTGGCTGCTTAGCCATCCTATTCTCGACAACACATACTCAACTTTACACCGGATGTTCCCATCCGGTGTTTTTTGTAACATAACTTAAAGCTACAAAAAAGCCTTGCCAACGGAACAATCATGTTCCACTAGCAAGGCTTTATTTGTTGTAAGTGAAGTACGAGGTAGTACTATACCTTGATTTCAACTTCTACACCACAAGGCAACTCAAGCTTCATCAAAGCGTCAACAGTCTTAGCAGTTGAGCTATAGATGTCGATAAGACGCTTGTAAGTTGAGATTTCAAACTGTTCACGGCTCTTCTTGTTAACGAAAGTAGAGCGGTTTACAGTGATGATGCGTTTGCGGGTGGGAAGGGGGATAGGACCGCTTACTACGGCACCTGTTGCCTTCACGTTCTTTACGATCTTCTCAGCTGACTTTTCAACGAGAGTGTGATCGTAGCTTTTCAGCTTGATACGGATTTTCTGACTCATTTTGTATGTGTTTGTTTATTTGAAAATCTTCGTCAGGTAGTGGGATAAGAGTCATTCGTTATCCCGCCCCTGTGCGAAGAAAAAAGTTTTGTTTTTATTGGTCGACTATGGTTTGTGATTACTTAACCAAGTCTACGCGGCCCTTAATTTCCTCAAGCACAGCCTTTGCGATGCTTGAAGATACAGGTGCATGGTGATCGTACTGCATAGAGCTTGATGCACGACCAGAAGTGATGGTACGAAGAGCAGTTACATAACCGAACATTTCTGCCAGAGGAACCATTGCCTTCACGATACGAGCACCGCTACGGCTGCTTTCCATACCTTCTACCTGACCACGACGCTTGTTCAAGTCGCCGATAACGTCACCCATGTTCTCTTCAGGAGTTACAACCTCAAGCTTCATGATAGGCTCCATAAGCACGGGACCTGCCTGAGCGCAAGCATTCTTGTAAGCCTGGAGGGCAGCAATTTCGAATGACAACTGGTCAGAGTCTACGGGGTGGAATGAACCATCGAGGAGTTCTACCTTCAAACTATCGAGGGGGAAGCCACCGAGCACACCGCTCTTCATGGCGTTTTCAAAGCCCTTCTGTACAGAGGGGATGAATTCCTTAGGAATGTTACCACCAGTCACCTTGTTGATGAACTGCAGACCACCTTCCTTGAAGTCTTCGTCTACAGGACCAACATTTACAATGATGTCGGCGAACTTACCACGACCACCCGACTGCTTCTTGTACACCTCGCGGAGGTTAACAGTCTTGGTGATAGCCTCCTTGTAGTTAACCTGAGGCTTACCCTGGTTACATTCAACCTTGAACTCACGCTTCAGACGGTCGATGATGATATCCAAGTGGAGCTCACCCATACCTGAGATTACGGTCTGGCCGCTCTGCTCGTCAGTCTTAACGGTGAAGGTAGGATCCTCTTCAGCCAACTTAGCGAGACCTTGAGAAAGCTTGTCGAGGTCCTTCTGAGTCTTAGGCTCAACAGCGATACCGATAACGGGATCGGGGAAGTCCATTGATTCAAGTACGATAGGAGCGTCTTCATCACAGAGGGTATCACCTGTGTGGATATCCTTGAAACCTACACCTGCACCGATATCACCGGCAGAGATTACCTCTACAGGGTTCTGGTGGTTAGAGTGCATCTGGAACAAACGTGATACGCGTTCCTTCTTGCGTGAGCGAGTGTTGTAGATGTATGAACCAGCTTCAATCTTACCAGAGTAAACGCGGAAGAAAGTCAAACGACCAACGTAGGGGTCAGTTGCAATCTTAAATGCGAGGGCAGAAGTATGTTCTTCTTCGCTAGGCTTACGATCTTCCTCTTCACCAGTTTCGGGGTTAGTACCTACGATGTTGGGAGTATCGAGAGGAGAAGGCAAGAACATACATACGTAGTCGAGCAATGTCTGAACACCCTTGTTCTTGAATGAAGAGCCCTGCGTCATAGGAACGATATCCATAGCCAAAGTACCCTTACGGATAGCGGCTACAATTTCCTCTTCAGTGATAGAAGAAGGATCGTCGAAGAACTTCTCCATCAAGGCTTCGTCGCACTCAGCAGCAGTTTCAACCATCTTGTCGTGCCACTCTTGAGCTTCATCCTGAAGTTCTGCGGGAATATCATCAACTTCGTATTCAGCACCCATTGTCTCATCGTGCCAGAAGATAGCCTTCATCTTGATGAGGTCAACGATACCCTTGAAGTTTTCTTCAGCACCGATAGGAATTGAGATAACACAAGGATTTGCGCCAAGGATGGTCTTCATTTGGCGTACAACTTCAAAGAAGTCGGCACCTGAGCGGTCCATCTTATTAACGTAACCGATACGGGGTACGTTATATTTATCAGCCTGACGCCATACAGTTTCTGACTGAGGTTCTACACCGCCTACTGCACAGTAAGTTGCCACAGCGCCATCGAGTACACGAAGAGAACGTTCTACCTCAGCGGTAAAGTCAACGTGTCCCGGAGTATCAATCAAGTTGATCTTGTAGATCTGATTGTTCCAATGCCACTGGCAAGTGGTAGCAGCTGAGGTGATAGTAATACCGCGCTCCTGTTCCTGGGCCATCCAGTCCATAGTAGCGCCACCATCGTGCACCTCGCCAATCTTGTGAGTCTTACCTGTATAGAACAGGATACGCTCAGAAGTTGTGGTCTTACCGGCATCGATGTGAGCCATGATACCGATGTTACGAGTCAAATGTAAATCGTGCTTTGCCATCGTTTATTGTATTCTCAATTGAAAATTAGAATCTGAAGTGAGCGAATGCGCGGTTAGCCTCAGCCATACGGTGCATATCTTCCTTACGCTTGAAGGCACCACCCTGTTCGTTGAAAGCGTCCATGATTTCAGCAGCGAGCTTGTCGGCCATGGTCTTACCACCACGCTTACGAGCGAAGCTAATCATGTTCTTCATTGAAACTGATTCCTTACGATCGGGACGGATTTCTGTAGGAACCTGGAATGTAGCACCACCAATACGGCGGCTCTTTACCTCTACCTGAGGAGTTACCTTATCAAGGGCAGCCTTCCAGATTTCGAGAGCGCTCTTTTCCTGATCCTTCATCTTCTCACCTACGATATTGAGGGCATTGTAGAAGATCTCATAAGAGATGGACTTCTTACCATCATACATGAGGTGGTTAACGAACTTAGAAACCTTCACGTCACCGAATACGGGATCGGGAAGAATCACACGCTTTTTGGGTTTTGCTTTTCTCATTTTGAGTAATAATTGGTTTTGTTAGGGCTGCAATTCAGTTCTTCAACGTCCCATTGGGCGTTTACTCAACCGCTGCAAACCAACGGATTAAAAATATGAAGAATGCAGATGCAGTAAGAGCCTTAAGCCTCAAACCATCCTCTGCGGGGATTTTTGTGTATCCTTATATAAAAGGACAAATATGCAAATGCGGAACATTCATTTCAACGTCATCTTTGCAAGGCCATTTCCTCAACAAAGACTTCCATCATTTAGAATTCTCACATTTGCACATTTGCATTTCAAGCAGAAGCTTCAATTACTTCTTAGCAGCCTTGGGACGCTTAGCACCATACTTAGAACGGCGCTGAGTACGATTAGCTACACCGGCAGTATCGAGAGTACCGCGAACGATGTGATAACGTACACCAGGAAGATCCTTTACACGACCACCGCGAACGAGCACGATGCTGTGTTCCTGCAAGTTGTGACCTTCACCAGGGATGTAAGAGTTCACTTCCTTAGAATTGGTCAAGCGTACACGAGCCACCTTACGCATTGCTGAGTTAGGCTTCTTCGGTGTGGTGGTATACACACGCACACATACGCCACGACGCTGAGGACATGAATCGAGTGCAGGAGACTTACTCTTATCTGCTGCTACACTTCTGCCCTTTCTTACTAATTGCTGAATAGTAGGCATTGTTTGATTTTTTTGTTGTTATATATTGTTTTATTATTATCTGAGTCAAAAGGCGTAAGTATACACTACACCATTCGGGCTGCAAAGGTAGCAACTTTTCTCCGAATAGCCAACACAAAGTCAATCTTTATCAGCAACTTTTTTCACTATATCTGCATTTTCCTTTCACTTAGCAAGTTCTTCCCTTTTTAATTCTCTTCATAAAAAGCTTCTTCGTAAAATTTGTTGCCCGCCAAGAAAAGATAAAGGGAAGCCTCCTTTCGCATGGAGTACTTCCCTGTTTATCTTGGTTGCTATGCTTCACGTGTGAGAGCTTAGCCGAAGAGAGAACTGAAACCTTCTTTGCTTAGCACATCATCTCTGGTAAAAGGCAAAATCGAAATGATGGCCGAGCGCGGTCAGAATGTGCTGACGTGGATGTTTTAAAGAGCGGTGTTTTACTTAAAAAGGGGAGAGGAGTGCCCTGTCAGCGCGGGCGGTAGTTGTTTTACTTAAAAGAGAGATGAGCCACACATGGCTTGCCATGCTTCATACCCATCATATTGGCTATTGTTGATTGTTTTCTTTTATATATAATATACTAAGACTATCAAGCCTTGAGGAGTTGATTAAGAAAGTCTTCTGTCATGTTTCCCGTCAAATTAATGAGTTGAAACTGATGATTAGCTTTTAACAGAAGTACCATTTCTACGATATACTTACCTCGTCGCCTCACGTAAAGCCGCTTATTTGCTCGTTCGGCATACACCTTATAGCGAGCAGAGTTGCGATGGGCTAACTTGATAGCCTTATTATATAGCGCGGTGGTCTCACTCTGTTTGACATTGTGCGCCATACGAATAGACTTGAGTTGCGAGAGAATTGCCCGCGTTTGGTTATTACCTTCCACGTCAGGCAATTGCATCATTCGCTCAAGCATAAGAGGCGAAATGGTAGTACACTCCATCGAAGTGCCTCGACCATAGAGCATCATATATCGAGAAGCGAAATCCTGCTCATTCTGTGCCCATGATGTTGTAAGACTACATAGAAAAGCTATGAGAACACCTATGAAATGCTTCTTCGTCATGACTTTATCAATCCTTCTTTACTTCAGAATCTGCCTTACTCGCGACATCAACAGCATGATTAGCAGAATCGTTTACGGCAGTTTGTGCTCCTTGTTTAAACATTTCGAGCGTCTTCATGCTAGCCTCGTAGGCTTTTTGAGGATCTTGATAAGAATCCTTATAGGCCGACTGGTTATAGTCCCATCCCGAAGGATTGGAAGTCGAAGGTGACATAAACGAATGTTGAGCTGCAGTTCCTAACAGTGTAACAATGGCTACGGCAGCAGCAGCCCTATAGAGCGGACGCAAGCGACGCATCAGCGAGATATGTTGTACAGGGACAACCTTTGCTTGTTCGGACTCTTCACCCACAGCAGAAAGTACGCGCTGATCAAAGTCGGAACCAAGATGCTTTTCGGCTTGCTGAGCTTCATATACGAACAAGCTCTTATAGCGCGCTAGCTCGGCCGGAACCTCCTTTTGCAAGAAAAACGCTCGAAGAATAGCTTCTTCCTCAATGGAAGTTTCACACTCCCAATAGCGTTCGAGAAGTTGTTCGATATATTTATAGTCCATAATTTTCTATCTTTTCGTACTGTGTCTTGATGGCCTTACGCGCTCGATGCAGAGTCACCTTAAAGAGGTCTTCGCTGACTCCCATAACCTCAGCAGCTTCAGCATAACTCATTCCCTCAATATCGCGTAGTTGTAGGGCAGTGCGCAAGCGTTCAGGCAAGTCGTTGAAGAGTTGGTGAACGCGCTGAAGCCGCTCATCTCGTTCCATTCGCTCATCGGGCGATGGTGCATTATCGAAAGCGTCAGTGTTTGTCGCATCGTCATCGAGCGAGAGATTGGAATGTTCGGCACGCTTCACTCGGTCAAGAGCCATATTCCGACAAACGGCAATACAGAAAGCTTCAAGGCTTTTTACCTCAGTAAGCTCATCGCGACGGCTCCACACACGCACAAGCGTATCTTGCGTCAAGTCTTCCGCCTCCTGCGTATTGAGCGTGACGCGGAAAGCCAGGCGGAATATTTTGTCCTTCAGAGGGAGCAAATCTTGTCGGAAATCAATCTTTTTCATTGGGCTCTCTATTAAGTAGACGAGTTAAAGAGAAAAAAGTTACACACAAATCATCATTTTTTTCTCCTAGCCTTCTCACATCTTACTATAACATGCTGATTATCAGCCATAGTCGTAACAAAAATAAATTCTTCGCCACCATCTTTTATTTTCAATTTCTTGCGTAGTACATCCACACTTGCGGGAAAATTCCTCACCGTAAGGTTCGCTCGCGTCACCTCCGAACGTAAGTTTTTCAGGTCTTGTTTGCCAAAACCATACACTTGCTTCACACGAAAACTGCGTCCTGGGAAATCTTCAACTTCGCATTCTGACGTGTAAAGATGGGAATTAGGATGAAGTTTCTTCAGTCCATACCGCGCTGCCACCCATCGGAAAGCACCTGCTTTGAGCAATGCAGGACCTGGTTCAAAGAGGTAATTATCCATTTGGGTAGCATAGCTTACCTCAGCACACCGCTCTTCGGAGAGACGAAAGCTGAGCGATATACCATTTTCACTGACATATATGAGGGGCTCTCGACCATCATCTTTAGCTTTTGGGCTCAATACGAGGAGAAGATCCTTACACTCGCCCCCCGTGGCAAACACGCAAACTTGCTCCACACAACCGAGCGAGCGCACACTCTCGGCAATATCAAGCATTGGCGAGAGTTTCACCACCACATAGTGAGCCTTCTCAAGTAGCAACGAACATAGCACACAAACATCAGGCCGACAATCTTCGATGAGCACCGTTTTCTTCCCCGCGCCATCGCGACGGGCTGGATCGAGAAAGATAAGATCCACTCGCCGATCCATTTGTCGCAGATAATCTTCACCATCACCACAAATCACATGAGCATGCTGCAACTTTAAAAGTGGAAAGTTATGACGTGCCAATCGGCAGAGTTCTTCCTGTTGTTCCACATAAGTAGCCCACTTAAAGTTTCGAGCCATGAACGAGAAATCTACACCGAGTCCTCCGGTGAGGTCTACCATTTCGTTTCCTCCATCGGGAAACAACTGTTTCACCACCTGCAACTTATATTGCGCTGCCGCCTCACCCGAGCACTGTTCGAGAGCCAGACGAGGAGGATATTGCAATCCTTCTATGGCCGCCCACGAGGGCACCTTCATGCGCAACCGCTGCCACCCCTCCACTTGCTGTAAAATGTAGGCTGCCTGTGGATGATGTTGTGAAGACAGTTGCAACGCTAGGCTCTCAAGAGGTTGAGCACCATATTGCTTAATAATGTCAGATGTTTGCATTTTATTGGAAAAGAATTTATATACCAAGGAGTGCAGACAAGCAACGCCAAACAACGAGGCATTATGACTTGCTTAATTCGCCCTCGCGAAAGTTTTTTGAGGATACTATGTCTAAACGCGAACCACATCGTCCACACATGAGGAGCAAAGAAATTTGGACAAACAACTTGCACTATTCGCGAAATCCGTTTGCAAAGTTAAGATACAATCTCTCTTTCTGCAAAAAGAGTGTACAATTTGTCCACTTTTTCTGCTTCCACTCCCTTTTACCTCTCTTTTGGCATCGCCTGCTTAATCTCCTCACCCAAGCCCCTACCCCGTTTCCTGCTATTCCTTTTCATGCGCACGCATTAGAACCGTTTTCGTTCTTCCTTCCTTACATAGTTCTCACAATTTTCCAAAAGCGTTATGAATACTAGCATTGTAAGTTTCGCTAAAAAGTGGCAGAAGTAAGCATTTTCGCATGTTCATAAAACGGAACGCGCACGCACGTACGCGCACACGAACACAAGAGCATATAAAGGTAGCATTTGGAGTACTACTATTCTTTTCGTCATCCATCTCGCAGACTTATCCCCTATTCTCCTTCTTCCTAATTGCCTTACACCCTCTGTAAACGAAATTTTTCTTTTTCGGAAGGATATTCACCTCATCGAGGCCTTATTTTATACATTATGATGTATATTTTAGAAAATATATTGCATATTGTTTGCTTATTAAAATATAATCCATACATTTGCAAGCGTAACCTAAAACTAACCTATCAAGTGGTTACATCCCAACCTTTTTTTTTACCTTTCTATACCTACTGTGAACACACATTTGTCTGATTGAATTTTCTTTCTAGAGACTGGCCCACGAGGACAGTCTCTTTTTTTATGTCTAACCGATAGAATTGTACAATAAAAGGAAGGAGAAGAGCAAAACCATAAAGGAAAATTAAACAAGGAAAGTTTGCCCGTTCCAAAATAAAGGACTACATTTGCACACGAAATAGTTATTAAGGTGAAGTTGAAAGGATTCCAACGCACAAATTCGTGTGGGAGTTCTTTCGGTTTTTTTTTGCTCCTTCATGACTACTCCGAACATAGCAATCAAAAATAAATTATAATACCAATAACAGATTATGGCTTATATGACACAAGAGGGCTACGACAAGATGGTGGCCCAACTCCGTCACATGGAATCAATCGAACGCCCCGCTGCTTCAGCCGCCATTGCCGAAGCTGCCGATAAGGGCGACCTATCAGAAAACAGTGAATACGATGCTGCAAAGGAAAACCAAGCTAAGTTAGAAGGCCGTATCAGCGCTATGAAAAAGGCCATTGCCGAAGCTAAGATTATCGATAAATCGAAGATTCGCAACGACATTGTGCAGATACTCACCACCGTGGAGATGAAGAACGTAAAAAATGGTATGGTGATGAAATATACGATTGTAAGCGAAAGCGAAGCTAACCTGCGCGAGGGAAAAATCTCAAGCACTACACCCATCGCACAAGGTTTACTCGGCAAGAAAGTGGGCGACATCGTAGAGGTGAAGATTCCTCAAGGAACTGTTCACCTTGAGATTCTGAGCATTAGCATTTAAGGAGTTCGGAGTTTTAAGGTTATGAGGTTATAAAGTTACTTTTGCTATTGGATATACATCTGCAACATCCTTTCCCCACAACCCTAAAACTCCAACCACACTTTATAAAAACCTTAAAACTCAGAAAGCAGCAATGACGATATTTTCAAAGATTATTGCGGGTGAAATTCCCTCATACAAATGTGCCGAGAATGATAAGTTTTATGCCTTTCTCGACATCAATCCAGTGGCTCAAGGACACACTCTTGTAGTGCCCAAGCACGAAGTGGATTATATCTTCGACCTTAGTGATGAAGAGTTGGCCGAAATGACCATCTTTGCCAAACATGTAGCGCTCGCCATCCAGCGTGCTTTTCCTTGCCGAAAGGTAGGCATGGCAGTACTCGGTCTCGAAGTAAATCATGCTCATATCCACCTCATTCCATTACAAACAGAGGGCGACATGGACTTCCGCAAGCCCAAGCTTGAACTCTCTGCCGAGATAATGAAAATGACAGCCGACAAAATTTTAGCCGAGTATAGCAAATAAAAGGCTTATCATCATTTCTGTGACGTGATGCCTCTTGAACACATTCATCAAGACCAATCATTGCATTGACCTCTACAATAAAGGCAATACCGATACAGGACACGTCGACCACAGAGACTTTTGAACAAACTATACAGAAATGCGGGGATGCAACACCAACAACGTATTGCATCCCCGCATTATTTTGTAGAATCAGAACGATTCTTACTTATTTCAGAACACCGAGTTCCTTGCCCACCTTGATGAAAGCAGCGATACACTTGTCAAGGTGTTCCCGATCATGGCCAGCAGAAATCTGCACACGAATACGAGCCTGATCCTTGGGCACTACGGGATAGTAGAAGCCTGTCACATAGATACCTTCTTCCTGCATTTTCTGAGCATATACTTGCGAGAGTTTAGCATCATAGAGCATCACAGCGCAGATGGCACTCTGAGTGGGCTTGATATCGAATCCAGCAGCAATCATCTTGTCGCGGAAGTAGTTGACATTCTCAACAAGCTTATCGTGAATTTCGTTGCTTTCATCGAGGATCTTGAAGGTTTCAAGAGCAGCACCTACGATGGCAGGGGCTACAGAGTTAGAGAAGAGGTAGGGACGTGAACGCTGGCGCAACATGTCGATAATTTCCTTACGTCCCGTGGTGAAGCCACCCATAGCACCACCGAAAGCTTTGCCCAGTGTACCAGTGTAGATGTCAACACGACCATAAGTATTGAAGAACTCGCTCACGCCGCGACCCGTCTTACCCACAACGCCAGCAGAGTGACTCTCATCCACCATAACAAGGGCATCATACTTCTCGGCCAAGTCGCAAATCTTATCAATAGGAGCCACATTGCCGTCCATAGAGAACACACCATCGGTCACGATGATGCGGAAGCGCTGCTCCTGAGCTGCTTGAAGCTGACGCTCGAGGTCTTCCATATCGGCATTGGCATAGCGATAGCGCTTAGCCTTGCAGAGGCGCACACCATCAATAATAGAAGCATGATTCAAAGCATCGGAAATGATGGCATCATCGGCCGTGAGCAAAGGCTCAAACACACCACCGTTGGCATCGAAACAAGCTGCGTAGAGAATGGTATCCTCGGTCTTAAAGAACTTAGAGATGGCAGCCTCAAGTTCCTTATGTACATCCTGCGTACCGCAGATAAAGCGCACGCTCGACATACCATAACCGCGACGATCCATCATATCCTTAGCAGCTTGGATGAGGCGCGGATTGTTGGAAAGACCCAAGTAGTTGTTAGCACAGAAGTTGAGTACTTCCTTGCCCTGCACCTGAATAGCGGCCTGCTGAGGACCTTCAATAAGGCGTTCTTCTTTATAAAGACCGGCTTCTTTAATTTCCTTCAGTTCGTTCTGAAGGTGTTGTTGGAGTTTACCGTACATTTGGATATATGATTTATAAAAGGTTTGTCTGCCACAAAAAGCCGAAACGGAGCATCTCTCAAGGAGAGAATATCCCCTACCGACATAGCAACCGCAAAGTAACAGATTTTTTTTGAAAAATAACGTTCTGCGTACTATAAATATCAAAAAAAGATTGCACCTTTGCACAAGTGATTACATTCTAATAACATACCTCTACGAATGAAAAATATTTTAGTAATTGGTGCGACAGGCCAAATTGGTTCTGAACTCACAATGAAGTTGCGTGGCATTTACGGCAACGACCATGTAGTGTGCGGTTACATCCCCAGCGCAGCCCCTAAAGGCGAACTCGCCGAAAGCGGCCCTGCTGAAATCTGCGATGTAACGAATGGAGAGATGATTGCAGACGTGGTGAAGAAGCACAACATCGATGCTATCTACAACCTCGCTGCGCTATTGAGCGTAGTAGCTGAAGGTAAGCCCCAACTGGCATGGGAGATTGGTATCGATGGCCTGTGGAACGTGCTTGAGGTAGCTCGTCAGCACCACTGCTCTGTGTTCACCCCCAGCTCCATCGGCTCATTCGGCCCCGAAACTCCTGCCGACCACGTGCCACAAGACACGATACAGCGTCCGCGCACCATCTATGGTGTGTCAAAAGTTACCACAGAGTTACTCTCTGACTATTATTTCCGTAAATATGGCGTCGACACTCGTGCCGTACGCTTCCCCGGCTTGATTTCATACGTGACATTGCCTGGAGGCGGCACTACGGACTATGCTTGCGATATCTACTACTCCGCTGTACGCGGCGAGAAGTTCATTTGTCCTATCGCCAAGGGCACCTACATGGACATGATGTACATGCCCGACGCCTTGCGCGCTGCCGTAGAGCTAATGGAAGCCGACCCTGCACGCCTTGTCCACCGCAACGCATTCAACATCGCGGCCATGAGTTTCGATCCCGAAGGCGTACTCGCTGCCATCCGCAAATATAAGCCCGAATTTGAAATGGAATATCAGGTGGATCCTCTAAAGCAAGCCAACGCGGATTCATGGCCCAATAGCCTCGACGACATTTGCGCTCGCCAAGAATGGGATTGGAAGCCCGAGTATGACCTCGATGCAATGACCATAGACATGCTCAAAAAGCTCGAAGAAAAGATAAAGTAAAGTTCTGCACTTTTCTTCCTAACGAAAAGGATGGTACGAATAGGCGAAAGACCTATCGTACCATCCTTATTCTTTATCAGAAACTACGTCAATATCAAAGTACACACATAGATATTCTCAACACTGACAAGTTATTCCACAAGCTTTGTATTCGTATTCCATCGTCGGAGCAACACCTCGCTATCATCTGATGAATCATAAGCCACAAACACATCAATGTCGGCAGAATCAGACAACGAGGTGCGTATAGGCAGGCCTCGCTGAAACGAAAATCCATTGAGGCGATTCTCGCCCTCTACGGCATAGAGTGTTCTGTCACACGCTCTTCTCGTACTACACGGAAATAAGTAACGCCAGGATTTTCTGCAAGAAAACTTCATATGCACACCATCACCTCCTCATCGGTGAGTCTAGGTAAAATCCTTGCCTATTTGTCGGCTTTACGGAGTGTGACATTGCCCATCCCCTTCTGAGCAACATCTTAAAATTTCGTCTTTGTCGTCCTCAGATGTACATCTTCCCGTTTCTAGATGCACATCTTGCCGCCCTTAGATGTACATCTTGCCATCGTACACCGTTCGGTGGCAGCATTGCCACCGCCCAGTGGCAGCGCTACCACCGCCCGGTGGTAATGCTGCCACCGAGCGGTGTACGATGGAAGAACTATCAAAACGGGACGGAAAAGCCTTCGTTTAGGCTTGATAATAATGCTATCCAGTAAAACATTGCAAGCAACATAAATAGGGGCTGATTCTTCTCACCAGAAATCAGTCCTTTGGGCTATTTTGCATAAGATAGGCTGCATCTATACGATGAAAGGGGCTTACCTTTTCAAAAAATCATCAGCAATGCCTATTTATGGTCATTTCAAACAGGATTTCTATGCTCTTTTGAGGTTTAGCGGACAACAATATTTTTTATCTATGCAGAGAGTATAAATTTGCATGCTCCAAAGAAGACAAAATCTTCGCACCATAAAGGCTAAATAAAGATACTTCTCATCCTGTATCAGAAAGGGAAGACTCACGAATCTTCATCATCAAATACAGACGAAGTTCCAATTGGAAAGTGCTGCTCACAACAGACACTCCATAACCTTCGTCAAAGCCTTTGAACTTTATGACAGACGTTGGAACACGTCATTAGAATGAGTAGACGTACACTAACAAAAATCATTATTTCTAATGAAAGGATTTTACTTTACAAGGACTATATTTGCAAATTGATTAACATTTAAAACTTGTCGTTATGAAAACACTCTTCAAACAAGCTTTGCTACTTCTATCACTCGTCGCTGTTCCCGCTTTCACTCAAGTAAACGACCGCGCTACCCTATTCCATCTAAAAGGAAAAGTGAAAAGCATAAAACTCTACTGCGGAACAGCACTCTGGGCGTCATGTACATTCAATGCTAAAGGCGAATGGACATACATCGATGCTTGTCTCAATGATACCTACTCTATCATTCCCGGACACGACAATTACTGTGAGAACGAACGCGATGAACAGGGACGACTCACTATGCTCTTCTACGATGATGTGAGAGCCTGGCATCGTTACCACTTCTCATACGAGGGAACCACGCTAATCGTTACAAGCGCTGCACAAGATAACTTTACCCAAACCAACGAGAAGTATACTTATAGTCATAACGCTACTGGCGATCCCACGAAGCGTACTTATCACACTGAAGAAACTACTTGCGACCTCACCGCGCGAGGCACCGAGACCTACACCATTCTTGCTCGAGACAGCCAAGGCAACTGGATCAGGCGTAAATGCACACGCAGCGATGGCTCACCCACTATCATACAAACCCGACGCATCACTTACTTCACCTCCGCACCCTCTTACAGAAAGAGATAATACATTATAAATAAATTACATCACTATGAATAAGATTCTCTCACTCCTCATTTTCTTTTGCATCTCACTCAGTATAAGTGCCCAACACACCGATCGTTTCAGCATCTACGGTCTGAAAGGGAAAGTAAAGGCATGCGAATTTTACGACGAAGAAGGAAACCCCAACAATGACGACTTAGCGTTCGACAGAGCAGGTAAGCTCATCAACGTGCGCAATCATCCTCTCGATTGGAACTACGGCCACCATAAGCGCGACGCACAAGGACGCATCACAAGCCTTGGCGACAAGGATAATGTCATTTACAAATACACCTATAATGCGACCAATCAATTGACACAGATCACCACTTACTATTCGGGCATAACGACCAAAGCAGATGTCGTTGAGCAGTATTCCTACGATTCGGAAGGGCGCATTATCTCTATCGTTTCTACTTACAGCGATGGCACAAAAAGTAGCATTATGTATTCTGACTTTACGAAGACAGACTCTCATGGCAACTGGATTCGTGCCAAAGTAGTAGAAATTAATCAACAAGGTGAGCGCGAAGAATATACCCAATTGCGCCGCTTCACGTATTTCCAATAAAAGATTCCTTACATAGCAAAATCTCCGCATATCACACCCATACCCTTTGAGAAATGGATGCGATATGCGGAGATTGTTAGTTAGTAGGAATGAATCCTCCCTAGGTGCTATTTTTACATCAGAGAAGTTTTAAATCATAGTAAGGGGAATAGTGATATTACGCCCACAATCCAAGGCCTACGACCATCACGATGCCAATGACAACTTGCAATGGAAGCCCCACCTTTATATAATCGATAGGCTTGTATCCTCCCGCGGACATAACGAGGGCATTGGGCGGAGTGGAAAACGGTGAAGCGAAACACATGCTCGCTGCCACCGTGACAGCTAACAATACGGGCACAGCGTTCAATCCCTCGGCTTGTGCTGCTTGCAAAGCAATGGGAGCCATAAGCACAGCAGTCACTGTATTGGAGATAAAGAAGGTCATGAGCGAAGTGGCCACATAGACACATGCGATAAGAAGCATTCCTCCATGACCGCCGACAACGTCGACTAAAGATTGAGATATCAGTTGCGACAAGCCCGTTTTCTCTAGTGCTGTCGACATAGGGAGCATCGCCCCAAAGAGTATAATGCTTTCCCAATTGATGGTTTTGAGCGCAGCCTCTACACTGCGCAAGCAACCAGTGAAAATCATGGCTACAGCAGCTATCATCACAGCCGTGACGGGAGCAATAGGAATAAAGTCGAAGGCCATAAGCACCACCATAAGCACCATGATAAGAGCGGCTAGTGGAGCTTTGTAGTCGAGCGTCACTTTCGCAGCTTGCTCAAGTGGTTGTCCAAGGATTACCCATTCTTGCCCGTCCCTTCCATTCAGTTTGGTGATATTGCTCCAACGTCCCTGCACTAAGACAATATCTGAAGCATGTATACGCTGATCTTTAAGGTCATCGAGTAAATAAGTGGTGTGCCTACGAATGCCGAGCACATTCAGTCCATAAGTAGAGCGAAAACCCGTCTGCTCCACCGTCTGCCCTACGAGCGTCGATGCAGGAAGCACCAATATTTCTGCCATGCCCACATCGTAGAAATTAAGAGTTCCACCTCCTTCGTTGCGAGAGGTTTCCATCTCGCTAAGTTGGAGCTCTGATGCGAAATGGTCGATCTGTTCTACTGTACCCGTTGCGTAAAGTACATCCCCTACAATGAGGCGTTCATTCCCCATGGCAAACTGCTCAAGTTTACGAAGAGCTCTCCCTTGAAGTGAAGAGCGGCGCACTTCAAGGATGGTTATACCATAGTGACGACGCACGTCGAGTTCCTTGAGTGTATGGCCTACCATCGAAGAGTTTTCGCTGATTTGTAAGCAATGAAGATCTTGCGCAAGTTTGTATTCTTCGGTTAATTGCTGGAGAGATTTTCCGCTACGTGTGGAAGCGGAAGCAATGCGTCCTTTAAGAAAACGGCGTGAGAGGGGAAGAAGCAATACTGTGCCTACTACGATGCAGACGATGCCTATTGGAGTGAACGAAAAAAAGCCTAGCGGCGCATAACCAGCGCCGACTAGAGCATCACGAACGATAAGGTTGGGTGGAGTTCCAATAAGGGTGAGCATGCCGCCCATACTGCCTGCAAAGGCCAACGGCATGAGGAATCGTGAGGGAGAGAGTCCTGCCCCGCGTGCCATACTCACAACGATGGGGAGCATCAATGCCACAGTGCCCGTGTTACTCACGAATGCACCCACCACGGCCGTTGTGAGCATAAGCAGGATGAATAGGCGCGTTTCGCTCGTTCCAGCCAGTCCTAGGATGCCTGTTCCTATACGCTTGGCAAGTCCGGTGCTGAAGATTCCGCCTCCCACAACGAAAAGCCCAGTCATCATGATTACGATGGGACTAGAAAAGCCTGCGAGAGCTTCTTCGGGAGTAAGCACACCAGTGAGCACAAGTGCCAAAGCCGAGCATACGGCCACAAGGTCGGAGCGCATTTTGCCACTTACAAACAGTATGGCAGAGAGCGCTAGGATGATAAGTGTCGCTGTCATATTGAAGAGTTTTAAACTTTTTAGATGGAAGGTTTCGGTCTGAGGTATGAAAGCTTCCCTTTAAGAAAAAGAGCTATTATTATTCTGTGGGCGACACAACTCGTGTCGGACAAAGAAGAAATGAATAAGGCAATAAAGTGTTCACTTCTCTTATACCGACGCGGGACGCGTCGCCCACGGAACGAATATGTTGCATTGTAGTATTACTCCGATTTTTCCTCTGGCTTCCAATCTTTATAGGGATAAGTGCGAAGCGATGAATTATAGTATTTTCTGTCGCCAGTCACCTCAACACCTAGAAAAGGAGCATGCTCGAAATGTTCATCCTCACTGCGAAGTTCAACCTCGGCCACTACGAGACCTGCATTGTCGCCAAAGAATTCATCGACCTCATAGGTATGATTTCCTTGCGGCACGAGCCAACGTATTTTATCAATAATCCCTGGTTCACATAGGCGCATGAGCGAAAGAGCCTCATCACGTGTGATTTCTTTTTCAAACTCATAGCGCGAGAGGCCGCCGTTGAGCGAAGGCCCTTTGATAGTGAGATAGCCTTTATCATCGCGAAGGCGCACTCTCACGGTACGTCCACGTCCGCTGCAAATATAGCCTTGCATGATGCGGCTATGCGAGGTAGCGAGCTTTTTGTAGTCGCCCACAACCATGAATTTTCTTTCTATTTCGAGAGGCATTGCTTTATACTATTGTGGTGGTGTTAGGTCAAGACCCAATAGGCTATGGTAGCCAATGCGCCGAGCAGGAGCAGAGCTATGATAATGCCTCTCACTACGTTACGCGCTTGCTTTTCTTCCATGGCCTCACGGGCCTTTTTCTTGAGTAATCGTTTTGTTTTCATGGACAATATGGATTTTAAGTTTGATGATATAAGGTTTTTAGAGTTAGGAGAGCAGAGGTGATAAGGTGACTAAACATGTTGTGTGACGTTAGAATATAGTCATGAAGCCATACCCCCAATCTTTGCAACATCTCATATAACCATGCTTACTCCTCATTTCCTTTCTCTGAGAACTCCATGAGATATGCTTTGATGAAACCATCGATTTTTCCGTCCATCACCCCATTGACATCGCTTGTCTGATAGCCCGTACGGTGATCCTTCACGCGGCGATCATCAAACACGTAGCTACGAATCTGACTACCCCACTCAATCTTCTTCTTTCCTGCTTCAATCTTGGCTTGTTCTGCCTTGCGTTTCTGAAGGGCACGGTCATAGAGTTGCGAGCGGAGGAGGCGCATGGCATTCTCTCGGTTTTCGAGCTGCTTACGACTTTCCGTATTTTCGATAAGGATTTCTTCCGTTTCGCCCGTATCGGGATCGGTATACTGATAGCGGAGGCGCACACCCGTCTCCACCTTGTTGACGTTCTGACCACCTGCGCCGCCCGAACGGAAAAGATCCCAAGATATTTTCGATGGATCTACATATACTTCGATGGTATCGTCGACCAAAGGAGTGACAAACACAGAGGCGAAGGAGGTCATACGCTTACCTTGAGCATTGTAAGGCGATACACGCACAAGACGATGTACCCCATTTTCACTTTTGAGATAACCATAGGCCGAATCACCCTCAATCTCCATCGTCACTGTCTTTATGCCCGCTTCATCACCATCTTGCAGGTGGGAGATAGTGCATTTGTAGCCTTGAGCCTCAGCATAACGCATATACATACGCATGAGCATAGAAGCCCAGTCCTGACTTTCTGTGCCACCTGCACCCGAATTGATTTTGAGCACACACGACATTTGGTCCTCTTCTTGACGAAGCATATTGCGAAGTTCGAGGTCTTCTATTGCGGTCAGACATTTGCGGTAGTCCTCGTCTACTTCTTCTTCTGTAACCATTTCTTCTTTATAGAAGTCGAAGGCCAAGGCGAGTTCATCTACAAGAGTTTTTACCTCTTTGTATCCGTTTATCCACTTTTCAATACCCTTTACCTTTTTCATCTGCTCCTCGGCGCGCTTCGCATCGTCCCAGAATCCAGGGTCTTGGGTGCGAAGCTGCTCTTCTTCGAGTTGCATCTTCTTGGCGTCAATATCGAGATAACGATGGAGTGCTGCCACACGGTCTTGGGCATCTTTCAGTTGGTCGGAAGTAATCATCAGTCTTTAGTTTCTATAAAAATGTAGGGATTAGTCCTGCTTCTCTGCCTGTCGAACTTGTTGTTGAGCTTCGGCTTCGGCATAGATTTGTTCTATTTGCTCGGCATAATGTTCGTACACCACACGACGACGCACCTTGAGCGTATTGGTGAGTTCGCCATTATCCATTGTGAAAGGATGGGGCAGCAGGATGAAACGCTTAATCTGTTCATAATGCGCAAGATCTTGCTGTAACGTGTTGATGCGTTCGGTATAGAACTTTAGAATGGTGGGATTCTTGCAAAGTTCTTCACGCGAGGTGCTTCGGATGCCCATCTCCTGAGCATAGGCCTCCAGAAGCTTATAACTTGGTACAATAAGAGCACTCACGAACTTGCGCTTATCGGCCACAATCACTGCTTGGTCGAAATAGCGGTCGAGCACAAGCTTGGATTCTATCATCTGCGGAGCGATATATTTACCATTCGAAGTCTTAAACAAATCCTTGATGCGTTCGCGCAGGAAAAGCTCGCCATTCTTCATATATCCAGCATCGCCCGTATGGAACCATCCATCTTCATCAATGGCTTCCTTCGTGAGCGATTCCTTTTTGTAGTAGCCGGGCGTGATTGTCTTACCTCGAAGGAGAATCTCATCATTCTCTCCAAACTTAATTTCGATCTTATCAATGAGTCGACCTACGGAGCCTAACGTAACAGGTCGGCCAGGAATATCACACGATACAGTGGCTAGACTTTCGGTCAGTCCGTAGCCCACCACCATGTTGATACCGGCAGCGTGAGCAAACTTTTCTACCTCGGGCGATACCGCAGCACCGGCTGTCGGGAAGAAATTGGCACGTTCAAGTCCTAGTGTCTTGCGTAGGAGTTTAATAACGGTCTTATCGTAGAGCTTATACTGAAGGGTCAATCCCATCGGTGCGCGTTTTCCCTTCGACTTATAGTTCACCCAATAACGGGTGCCCACCTCAAGGGCTTCACGGATGAGTTTGCGCTCCATAAAGGAGCCATTCTCCATTTTTTCGAGCACGGCTTGATACACTTTTTCCCAAAATCGGGGCACGGAACACATACACGTAGGATGAACCTCCTGCATGGACCTCTGCACGTCAGCTGGACGCAGATTCACGCATTGAAGTGCGCCCTCAGAAAGTCCGAGATAACACCAAGCTCGTTCAAAGATGTGAGTATAGGGAAGAAAGTTGAGAAAAACATCATCCTCAGAAAGTGGAAGCACAGCATCATTCACGCGGAAACCTTCTCTGTACTGTCCGTAGGTGAGCATCACGCCCTTGCTCTGCCCCGTGGTGCCACTAGTGTAGAGTATATTGCAGAGGTCGTCATAGTTAGCCTCAGCCTGACGTTTACGATATTCTTCCACAAGGACTGAATCTTTCGATGCTTTCACACCCATGGTAAGGAATTCATCGAAGTAGAGCGATAGGTGATCGGTAGTTGCTTTTTTCACGCTTCGATCGAAGATGATAATACGTTCGAGCGAGCGAGCCACAGAAATCACGCTAAAAGCCACGTCGTACTGCTCTTGCTCTCCCACGAAAAGGAAGCGTACTTGTGCATCATTGAGCATATAGCTCACTTGCGCCGCGCTACTAGTAGCATAAAAGGGAATAGCCACCGCACGAATGCCGTAGGCACCGAAGTCGGCAAAATGTGTCTCGGGCTTATTCTGCGAGAACACGGCTATATTTTCCTGAACTTTTACTCCGAGTTGCAGAAAAGCATAGGACACTTTCTTAACATTTTGGGCAAATTGTCGCCACGAGATGGGCAGCCATTTATTCTGCTCATAGTCGCGATAGCTCAGTGCGGCACGATCGCCATACTTTTTAGCTTGCTCAAGAATCAGTTTTGACAGGTGGCAGTTGTTTTGCATATCATGCAGGTTTTTACCCATCCGAGGGCGATGTGCAGAGACGTCTGGTTGTCGAGCCGAGTTCTGCCGCCATTTCGAAGTGGGGCGGTTAGAAAAGGCAATGTGCCTTTCCTGCGAATATATGCAAAGTTATTGTTTTTTATGGAAATGCACAAAATACAGAGGAGAAAAGTTTCTGAGACGGCAAATGCAGACTGGCAGACCCACAAGGCCTGCCAGTCACTCATTTATTATTATCAAGGCATTGCTTCGCTTTGCCATCCTTCTGTCATTTACGCAGCCTCCCTAGGACACATTTTTTTCATTCCCCAATAATACGCACCTACTACCATGCAGCCTGTAATTACCCATGAGAGAGGATACACCTGAAGCAACCGAGCAAACCCATGATAATGGGGCACTATGAGAAATACCCATACCACACGAAGCACACACGTGCCAAATACCGTCATCAGCGTGGGAAGCATTGACTCCCCCATGCCACGCAATGCGGAAGCCGACACTTCATAACTGCAAGCTATAAACTGACATATTAACACGTGTTCCATTCGAATGCGACCATAGTGTATCACCTCTGGATCGGTGCTAAACAAACTTAAGAAAAAACGATCTTGCCACACCAACAACCCATTGGCCACCATACATCCACAAACGGCTAAAGTCATACAAATACGATATATACGGCGCACACGATCGTACTTTCGAGCACCATAATTTTGCCCTATGAAACTAATAGCTGCACCATTGAAAGCTACTACGATGAAATAGCAATAAAACTCAAAATTGAGCGCCGCTGCCGAGCCTGCAATAGCCGAAGCTCCATAACCATTAATAGCACTCTGTACCACCACATTAGAGAAAGAGAACACCATACCTTGTAAACCTGCGGGCACACCTATCTGAAGCATTCGACGTAGTTCCTTACTATGCAATTTCAGGTGCTTTAGATTGAGTTGGAGAGCTCCTGGTTCGCGGCGCAAAAGCCGAATAATGAGAAAAGCACTTATCGCATTAGCTATGGCTGTAGCAATAGCTACGCCTTCCACGCTCATACCCAATCCGATCACAAAAATGAGATTGAGAATCGTGTTGATTACGCCCGCCACCACTAATATGTAAAGTGGCCGACGAGTATCACCCACACTACGCAGAATGGCCGAACCAAAATTGAATATCAAGAAGAATGGTATACCGATAAAATAGATGCGTAGATAAAGCACCGCGAGGTCGAGCACATCGGCAGGAGTATCAATAAGTTCCAAAATAGGCCGCGACACTGCCACGCCAATCACCATCAATAGCAACCCACAAATAATGGAAAGCAAAGCAACAGTGCTTACTGAGCGGCGCACGCCCTCATCATCCTTTTGCCCTAAGTGGTTAGAAATCACCACATTGGCACCCATCGAAATGCCCATAAAAAGATTGATAAGCAAACTTATCACGGGGGCATTGCTTCCCACGGCTGCCAGAGCTTTACTACTAGCAAAGCGCCCCACCACTGCCACATCAACAGAGTTGAACAACTGCTGCAACATGCTACTAGCAGCAAGCGGCACTGCAAACACAATTATCTTCATCAGCAGTGGCCCATTGAGCATATCCACTTTCTTTCCACTTTCCTTCATCGTCATAATTCTTTTCTGACTGCAAAATTACTTCTTTCGCATGGAAATTACCACAAACATGTGAAGGAAATTGCCCATACGAAACTGCTTACTCAGCCAAGCTGAGAAATCAGCCAGACCAAAGAATAAGAGTGGTAAAGCTTCACGGCTCTTTCATTTAAGTTCAGAGTAAAGACCATAGTATCCCCTACCCATTTCGTGATGAAATGGGTAAATCTACAATAATTGTGTTTCAAGTTTTTTGATATTGTCCTCATCATTTGATTATTTGCATTTTTGAAGCGAATAAGTGCAGGAATTCGGTAAAGCTTAAGGGCACAGGCCTTATCAGTTCGGCCACACCCTTTTTGAGATTGGGGTTCTATCCATTCACAAACGGGGGCTTACTCTCTTTATACTGCTCATATAGTCTGTGTCCTTCGGTCGGGGGACGTGCGTCCTTCGGTCGAAGGACGATAACATAAACGCTCATCTAGAAAAAGTAAGATGGGCATCCGACGGCATGTAAGTCACACTTCGCTGACAATATAGAGCCTAGTTGGTATGATTCATCTATAACTATTTCCTAACTTCATCACTTTTCTGCGTCATTACATAGCACGTATTGAAAATCAAATAGTTACGTCGATTTTTTGAGTAACGCAAGCAAAGAATGAAAAGAACAAGCGATTTTAAATGAAAGAACCATAGGGAAAGCCTTAGTTCTAAAATAACGGAAGACATACGCGTAGGTAAGGAAAAGCGAAATGGTAGACAAGAAGAAAGACAAAGAACATAACTTCTCTTTTTGTTCATCTCCAAAAAGTTACGCACCTTTGCACAAGCAAAGCTCCGAGAATATCGTAACTTTGCGAGCAAAAGTATGAAGTATCCCTTTAAAAAGATGAGCAAAAAGCCCAAACGAAATCCCCTAGTTGAGTAAACCCCCATTTCAATGAACACCATCCAACAAATAGCTCAAGAAGCCATAACATTGCTTATGCGCCTCATTGCCATCCCCTCCGTAAGTCGCAACGAAACCGAAGCCGCCGACCTCATAGAAACTTATCTCCGCGAATGTGGGGCTGAACCCAAACGCCAGGGCTGCAATGTGTGGTGCGAACAACTTTCTCTAGCCGATGATCATCGCCCCACCTTGCTACTCAATGCCCATATCGACACAGTACGCCCCGCCGCCACATGGGAGCACGCCCCATTCCAACCTACACTAGAAGACGGCAAGCTCTACGGCCTTGGAGCAAACGATTGCGGCGGTGGATTGGTTAGTCTGATGCACGTGTTTCTACACTTACGCCACCGCACAGACCTGCCCTATCGCCTTATTTTCCTAGCCTCGGCCGAAGAAGAAGTATCGGGCAAAGAAGGAATCGAATCAGTGCTTCCACGATTGCCCCACATCGATGTAGCACTAGTGGGCGAACCCACGGGAATGCAACCCGCCATAGCAGAAAAAGGGCTCATGGTGCTCGACTGCACAGCCCACGGGCGCTCTGGCCATGCTGCACGCAATGAAGGCGTGAATGCCATCTACGAAGCCCTACCCGACATAGAATGGTTTCGCACCTTCCGCTTTCCAAGACAGACGCCTCTTTTGGGGCCTGTTAAGATGTCGGTCACGATGGTCGAGGCAGGTACGCAACATAATGTAGTGCCCGACGAATGCCGTTTCGTGGTAGACATCAGAGCCAACGAATGCTACACCAACGAGGAAATTCTCGATGAAGTGCGCCGCCACATCAAGTGTGATGCCATACCTCGCTCTACACGTCTACACTCCTCACGCATCGACCCCGAGCATCCACTCATCCGCGCAGCCGTGGCACTAGGTCGCGAGCCTTTCGGTTCGCCCACACTGAGCGACCAAGCCCTAATGCGCTTCCCGTCCTTCAAGATGGGACCAGGTAACTCAGCACGCTCACACACGGCCGATGAGTATATCCGTCCCACCGAAATAGAAGAAGCCATCGGTATCTACCTTCACATGCTGCAAGCCATGAAATAAAGACGAAAGAAAAGAAATTTCAATAGTTGTAAAAAAAATCAGACGAAACCCACGGATAACTGATAAGAAATCCGTACTTTTGGATTCGATTAGAGAGCATTAACTATAATGCACCCTCTACAAGAAACAATTGGAGTTTTAGGTGGAGGATATTAAGAGCGTACCATTACATTGATAATCACCTTCTTTACCTCTTAATATCTAAAACTTACAACTCCACATTTTTCTAACATGAGCGTGCACTTTTATCCCACACTAAGGCATGTACCACATCCCTGTTCTGCTACACGAAACCGTAGACGGACTCAACATTCAGCCAGGCGGCATATACGTCGATGTGACCTTCGGCGGTGGCGGTCATAGCCGCGAGATATTGCGTAGGCTCGACACCAAAGCCCACCTTTATAGCTTCGACCAAGATGCCGATGCCGAGCAAAACATTCCGCAAGGAGATGAACGATTTACCTTCGTAAGGAGCAACTTCCGCTACCTCAAGAATTGGATGCGCTACTACGGAGTGGAGCATATTGATGGATTGCTTGCCGACCTTGGCGTGTCGAGCCATCATTTCGATGATGAAGAACGTGGATTTTCTTTCCGATTCGACGCCCCACTCGACATGCGCATGAATGAGCGTGCAGGCACCACTGCAGCCGACATCGTAAATCGATACTCCGAAGAGCAATTGGCCGACGTTTTCTATCTCTACGGAGAGATGAAAAACAGCCGACGATTGGCCTCAGCCATTGTCAAAGCACGCGCTGCACATGCTCTGCAGACCATCGATGACCTATTACAAGTGGTCAAGCCCCTCATGCCGCGCGAGAGAGAAAAGAAGGACCTCGCCCGAGTATTTCAAGCACTACGCATCGAGGTCAACCACGAAATGGATGCCTTACGTGAAATGCTCGAAGCTGCGCTCTCAATGCTCCGTCCGGGCGGTCGGCTCTCTGTGCTGACCTACCATTCACTCGAAGACCGCATGGTGAAAAATTTCATCCGCGCAGGGCGCATTGATGGTAAGGTACAGCAAGATTTCTACGGACGTCGCCTCACGCCTTGGCGAGCTATAAATAACAAAGTGATTCTGCCCTCGCAACAAGAGCAAGAGGAAAACCCTCGTAGCCGTTCGGCCAAGCTCCGCATTGCCGAAAAGCTTTAGACCATAGTCACACACAGGCCACACTTGCCTGTTTCCTCCCTACACCCTTTAGCCTCCACAGAAATAATATGGACAAAGATAAAAACTTACCGCAAACGGACGATATGCAGAAACCGCAAGCGAACGCTGAAGATACTTTTTCGACTCCCGACCCAGCTCTGACTAATGACGAGGACAAGGACGCCGAAGAAGAGGCGGATAAGAAAGCCCTACGCGCCCTGCGTAACCTCACCTCAGAAGACGACAACCCCGAGGGCGATGACGAACATTTTAAACTCACGCTCTCCTCTATCCTCGGTGGCGATATCCTAGGCGGGCGATGGTTTAAACGTCAATTCTGGTATATCGTGATGCTCGTGGCTATGACCATCGTCTACGTGAGCAATCGCTACTCGTGCCAACAAGAGATGATTCAATCAAAACTGCTCAACGACACCTTGCTCGACTGCCGCTACAAGGCACTGACACGCTCTAGTGAACTCAAAGAGCGTACCCGACGCAGCTACATTGAAAAGTCGCTTACCGACACCACGCTACAGACCTCTAATACACCTTCATTCGACCTTCCAGTCGATTATGAGGAATAATTCCTCCACACAACCTTTCACGGCGAAATCCTCGCCTTCACGGAACTCCCAAAACAGAGTTTCCCAGCCACGAACACTGCTCTACCCTATTACGCTAAAGAGAAATGAACTTTCCAGTCAAACAGGTGACTAAACGCTACGCTGTCGTAGCATCCCTCTTAGTGCTCGCATGCCTTTTCGTAATCGGAAAGGCCATTTACATCATGACCATCAAGAAGGACTATTGGATGGCTATCAACGACCGCTTTATTAAGGAAAATGAAGTGGTGCAACCTACTCGTGGCAACATCCTAGCCGATGATGGAGAACTGCTCGCAGCTTCGCTCCCTGAATACAAGATATTCATGGACTTCATGTCGTGGGAGAAAGACCCCAAGCGACAAGTGAAAGAACAAGCTAAACGCGACAGTCTGCTTATGTGCAAAATGGATTCTATCTGCCAAGGCGTACACGCTGTGCTTCCACAGATAGACCCAAAAGCATTCCGCGAACTGCTTCTCAAAGGCCGCAAAGAAAAAAGCCACCATTGGAAACTCTACGATAAGCGCATTTCCTACATTCAATACCGACAACTCAAACAACTGCCACTCTTCCGTCTTTCGGCCAACATGGGTGGATTCCACACAGAGGAGTTTAAGACACGTAAGAACCCTTACGGCCATTTGGCTAACCGCACAATTGGCGACCTCTATTATATGAAGGACTCGGCACGCACGGGACTTGAACTGAAGTTCGATTCCATATTACGCGGCAAGCCGGGCATTGCCCACCGACAGAAAGTGCTCAATCGATACCTCACCATCATTGACAAACCGGCAGAAGATGGACTCGACGTGCAGACCACACTCAACGTGGGCATGCAGGATATCTGCGAAAAGGCACTCTCTGACAAACTGACCGAGATTGATGCTAACTCTGGTGTGTGCATTCTTATGGAGGTAGCCACGGGCGATATCAAAGCAATGACCAGCCTTAGAAAAATGAACGATGGCTCATATCAAGAGATCAACGCCGATGCCGTAAAAAATCTCTATGAACCGGGATCGGTGTTCAAACCAATGTCGTTTCTCGTAGGCATGGACGATGGATACATTCACATGACCGACGTGGTTGATGTGGGCTGTGGCATTAAGGAAATGTACGGGAGAAAGATGCGTGATGCCAACTGGCGCTCAGGTGGTAGCGGCGTAGTCACAGTGCCTCAGATTCTCCAAAAATCGCTCAACGTGGGCGTAAGCACACTCATTGATCGTGCTTATCACAACCAACCACGCAAATTCGTGGAGGGAATCTACCGCATCGGTGTGGCCGAAGACTTGAAGATTCCTATTCCCGGCTATGCAAAGCCGCGCATACGTATGCCTAAATCCGACCTCTCTAACTGGTCGAAAACAGCCCTCCCATGGATGAGCATTGGCTACGAGACACAAATTCCTCCTATCACAACCGTCAATTTTTACAATGGTATCGCTAATAATGGCAAGATGCTCCGCCCCCGATTAGTCAAAGCTATTCTGAAAAATGGCGAAGTTGTGAAGGATTTCCCCGTCGTGGTGCTACGCGAACACATGGCAAAGCCCGAAGCTGTAAAAAACATACAGGATTGCCTTGAGTCGGTGGTGAGCTTAGGCCTGGGCAAGAAGGCTGGATCGCCTTTCTTCCATGTATCAGGGAAGACGGGCACAGCACAGATTTGGACAAAAAACGGATTCGCTGCCCAATATCTTGTGTCCTTCGCAGGCTACTTCCCATCTGAGCATCCACTCTACTCATGTATCGTCTGCATTCAAAAAGGAGCTCCCGCGTCAGGAGGTGGCATGTGTGCACCTGTATTTAAGCGCGTAGCCGAAACCGTCATGGCACAACGTCGATCTACGGACTATACTTCCGTGCGCGACACCATGAATTGCCTCCAACCGCTTGTGTGCGCAGGAAATATCAATGCTGCTCAAACCATCCTCGAACAACTCAACATTAAGTTCCAATCAGCCCTCAATTCTAGCGATGAGAACACACTCACATGGGGAGTGGCACGCACCGATGGCAGCGGAGTAACACTGAATTCGGTCTCTGTGCCAAAAGATGAGATTGTGCCCGATGTGCGCGGTTACGGATTGCGTGATGCTGTCTATCGTCTCGAGCGCATGGGACTCCGCGTAAGAGTACGCGGCATTGGCCGTGTCAGTTCACAAAATCTGCAGCCAGGCTATCGGTTTAAGCGTGGTCAGCAAATAGAACTCATTCTAGGCGACCCAGATGAATTCCTGCTGCTGAACGAGACACCCTGAGCAACGTATCTTCTGCGGAGAAGAATGCCTCCAACAATGAGCCAGAAGATGCCGAACTCACACCCACCAAGAAGGACGAGGCAAAGTATAAGCAAACAGAGAAAGCACAACAACAGAAAATGCAGCAAAAAAGGTCGGAACAAGCTGCAAAGAACCGCGAAGAGCAACAAAAGAAGGCTATGACGAAGCAAAAGCTAACCGCCGACAAGCCAAAGGACAACGACAAGAAAAAGAAAAAATCTGCCGACACGTCTAAGCAAGAACGGAACTCATCTGCTAGCAAACAAACAAAGCCTAAGACTACAAACAAAACAACATCACGAGATAGCAAGAAGGAAACAAAAACATCTGCTTCTAAGACAAATAAATCCACAGAAAAGGGTACAAAGAAAGCTGCGAAGAAAAAGACTTCCTAATTCCAGGAGGAACAATATAGAAGACAGAATTGGCCTTTATTGACAAATAAAGAAAGCCTTTCCACCCTTGCCTCATTACATTATAATCACGCCTATATATAATAAGAAGATGAATCTTTTCGATACTCTCAAAAAAGTTACAATCACTGCATCACATGGCGATATGCAGCGCGAGATAAGCGGAGTAAACATGGACTCCAGACTGGTGAAACCAGGCAACTTATTCATTGCTGTTAAGGGCACACAAGCCGATGGACATGCCTATATCCCGAAAGCCATCGAGCTCGGTGCTTCAGCCATTCTCATGAGCGAACCTATTCCTGCAGAGAAAGCAGAAGGCGTAACCTACGTACAAGTGGCTGATACTGAAGATGCCGTAGGAAAAGTAGCTACTCAATTCTATGGCGACCCCACTACAAAACTAAAGCTCGTGGGCGTAACGGGCACAAATGGTAAAACAACCATCGCCACCGTGCTATACAATATGTTTCGTGCCTTTGGCCATAAATGTGGCCTTTGCTCCACAGTGTGCAATTTCATCGACGGACGAGCCGTTCCCGCCGACCATACCACACCCGATCCTATCACGCTCAACAAACTTCTCGCTCAAATGGCAGAAGAAGGTTGTGAGTATGCTTTCATGGAATGCTCCTCACATGCCATTCATCAAAAACGCATAGGAGGCCTCCGCTTCGTAGGAGGTATCTTCACCAACCTAACACGCGACCACCTCGATTACCATAAGACTTTCGAAAATTATCGCAACGCCAAGAAAGCATTCTTCGACGGACTACCTAAAGGAGCTTTCGCCATTACCAACGCTGACGACAAGAATGGCATGATTATGGTACAAAACACCGCCGCAACGATTCGCACCTACTCCACACGCACTGCTGCCGACTACAAAGGGCGCATTCTTGAAGAAAGCATTGAAGGCATGATGCTCGATATTGATGGCCGAGAGGTAAGCGTGCGCTTCGTTGGTCGCTTCAACGTGTCCAACCTTCTCGCCGTCTATGGTACGGCAATTATGCTTGGCAAATCGCCAGAGGACACTCTGAGAGTACTCTCTGCCATGCACCCTGTCAACGGACGCTTCGAAGCAATCCATTCTCCCAAGGGATTCAACGCTATCGTAGACTATGCCCACACTCCTGATGCCCTAGAAAATGTACTCACTGCAATCAACGAAATTGTAAAGGGAAAGGGACACATCATCACCGTATGCGGTGCTGGCGGCAACCGCGATAAAGGCAAACGCCCTCTCATGGCACAAGAAGCAGTAAAACGATCTGACAGGGTCATTATTACGAGCGATAACCCTCGCTTCGAAGACCCTCAAGATATCATCAACGATATGCTAGCAGGACTCGACAATGAACAACGCCAAAAGGTGATTAGCATCTGTGATCGCAGAGAAGCTATTCGCACCGCAGCTATAATGGCACAACCTGGCGATGTCATTCTCGTAGCAGGGAAGGGACACGAACCCTATCAAGAGATCAAGGGAGTGAAGCACCACTTCGACGACCACGAAGAGATAAAAAAGGCTTTCGACCTAATGTAATTTCTTCATGCTAGCCTTTCTGGTCAATTGAGGAGCTCTCGTTTCTATATAATATAGGAAGTTTGCCCTACTTGACCTTCTAGAGAATCTTCTCTCCAACATTAGAAACATCCTTACATAAGCCTATGCTTTACTATTTATTCCGCTTCCTCGAACAATTCGGGGTGTCAGGCTCGGGTATGTGGTCGTACATATCCTTCCGCGCCTTACTCGCGCTCATCCTTGCCCTCGTCATCTCGGCATGGTTTGGCGAGTATTTCATCAAGTGGATGAAACGACACTATATCAGCGAAACCCAACGCGACGCTTCCATCGATCCCTTCGGTGTAAAGAAAATCAATGTACCCTCTATGGGGGGCATTATCATTATCGTGGCCATTCTCGTGCCATGCTTACTGCTAGGCCGACTGCGCAACATTTATCTCATACTGATGCTCGTTACCACTGTATGGCTCGGCCTTCTTGGTTTCCTCGACGACTATATAAAGATATTCAAGAAGAATAAAGATGGGCTGCCAGGTAAATTCAAGATTATAGGCCAAGTGCTTCTTGGCTTAGGCGTAGGGCTCACACTTTACCTTAGTCCAGATGCTACTATCCGAGAAAACATTGAAATGCAGCAGCACGGAGAACGCACTGAAATAGTACACAAAAGCCAAGCCGTAAAGAGCACAAAGACGACAATTCCCTTCGTAAAAGAAAACAACTTCGACTATGCCGAATTAGCTAGCTTCTGCGGAAAATACAAACGACAAGCTGGTTGGGCAATTTTCGTCATAGTGACTATTTTCGTCATCACCGCCGTATCCAATGGTGCCAACCTCAATGATGGTATGGATGGTATGGCGGCTGGCAACTCTGCCATCATATTCATCGCACTAGGCATACTAGCCTACGTCTCGAGTCACATTGAGTTTGCGTCATATCTTAATATAATGTACGTACCAGGCTCACAGGAACTAGTTATCTTCACCTGCGCCACAGTAGGTGCACTCGTTGGCTTCCTCTGGTACAATGCTTACCCAGCACAAATTTTCATGGGCGACACTGGTTCGCTCGCCATCGGTGGCATCATTGCAGTGCTTGCCATCATCATCCACAAAGAATTACTCATCCCCATACTCTGCGGCATATTCTTGCTCGAAAGTCTCAGTGTCATCTTGCAAGTAGAATACTTTAAGTTAGGAAAGCGCAAAGGGCGCAAGCAACGCATCTTCAAGCGTACCCCCATTCACGACAATTTCAGAGTACTTCCCTCGCAGCTCGACCCTGAGTGTAAGTATCTGCTCAAATGGCCCCACGGAGCTTGGCATGAAAGTAAAATTACCGTGCGTTTCTGGATTACCACTATCATCCTCGCCGCACTCACCATTATTACGTTGAAAATCCGATGAAACTTGCAGTTTTAGGAGCAGCCGAGAGCGGCGTAGGAGCCGCCATCCTGGCACAGAAGAAAGGCTACGATGTCTTTGTTTCAGACATGGGAAGCATAAAGGATCGTTACAAGCAGATGCTTGATGCTCACCACATCACATGGGAAGAAGGTCACCATACGGAAAGCGAGATTCTTAACGCCGACGAGGTGGTAAAGAGTCCAGGTATACCCGAAACCGCTCCCATGGTGGCGAAACTCATGGCTCAAGGCACCCCCATCATTAGTGAGATAGAGCTAGCGGGCCGCTACACCGATGCACGCATGATTTGCATCACAGGAAGCAACGGAAAGACCACCACGACCTCGCTCATCTACCACATCTTGAAAAAAGCGGGAGTAGATGTAGGGCTCGCTGGTAATATCGGCCATAGCCTCGCCCTACAGGTGGCAGAAGCACCCCATAGCACATATGTAATAGAGCTGTCTTCCTTTCAACTCGACAATATGTATAAATTCCGCGCCAATATTGCGGTGCTACTCAACATAACGCCCGACCACCTTGATCGTTACGGATTCTGCATGCAAAACTATGTAGACGCGAAGATGCGCATTCTTCAAAATCAGACAAAGAGCGATACATTCGTGTATTGGAAAGAAGACGAGCACGTACCCAACGAACTTCCGAAGTATAACAATCCAAGCCTCAAGTGCGGCTTCACCGACGAGCCACAGCAAGCATCCGCAGGCTTTGCCGAGGGTGAGCGCTTCATCGTAGAGAGCCCCATCCACTTTGAGATGCCAATGAACGAACTTTCTCTTCCCGGCCGACACAACTTACGCAATTCTTTGGCAGCCGCCATCGCTTGTCTTGCTGCGGGCATTAGCCCCGAGATTGTGCGTCAAGGTCTCTCCGACTTCCCCGGTGTGGAGCATCGTCTCGAGAAGGCTGGCACGGTAAACGGCATACACTTCGTCAACGACTCGAAGGCTACCAACGTAGATGCTTGCTATTGTGCACTTGAAAGCATGAAGACCCCCGTAGTGCTGATTCTCGGCGGCAAAGACAAAGGTAACGACTATTCACAGATTATTCCTTTCGTCAAGGAAAAATGTCGTGCCTTGGTCTATATGGGAGTAGACAACAGTAAGCTCCATGCCAATTTCGACGTGCTTGGTCTACCTATTGCCGACACACACTCTATGCAAGAATGTATGGAACAAGCCGTTAAGTTGGCCCACGAAGGCGACACCATTTTGCTTAGCCCCTGTTGTGCAAGCTTCGACCTTTTCAAGAATATGGAAGATCGCGGCGAACAATTCAAAGCATGGGTAAAAGCTTGGAAGTAAGATACTCCCTACATCAAATTCCCCTCATGCATCAAAACCACGACTATGGGATTCTTCAGAAAATCCACACCACACAGCGAGTCCACGAGCTCACCCATTACAGATTCCCCCAAGGCACAAATAGCCCTTGAGGAAGGCGCGGCAGCACCTTCTCCACAAGGGGAAACCAAGCGTACTGGCATTGGTTCGCTTTTCATGGGCGATCGTGTCATTTGGGTCGTATTCTTCTTTCTGTGCATCATCTCACTTATTGAGGTATATAGCGCAGCGAGCACGCTTGCCTATAAGTCAGGGCGCTTTTGGGATCCCCTAGTCAAGCAAGCATTGTTTCTAGCGGGTGGTACAGTCATCGTCATCATTGTACATCGCATTCCATGCCGCATGTTCAAGATACTCCCCGTGCTGCTATTACCCATCTCCATCGTTCTTCTGTTGGTCACGCTCTTTTCGGGCGCGGCCACCAACGATGCCGCACGCTGGATTGACCTTGGCTTCATACGCTTCCAACCCTCCGAAATAGCAAAGGGCTCCGTCATCATCACCGAAGCCCTCATCTTGTCGCGTTCGCAGCAGCAAGAGGGAGCTTCGCGTAAATGCTTCAAATACATCCTGATTATCACAGGAATCGTCTGCGCATTTATCCTTCCCGAGAACCTCTCTACGGCGGCACTTCTTTTTGGCGTAGTAGTGCTCATGATGTTTATCGGACGTGTATCGCTGAAGCAACTCGGAGCCTTGTTTGGATCGCTTACTTTGCTTGTCATGCTCATCGTCGGTCTCATGTTCATTGCCCCCAAGAATGGTGTATTCCATCGCTTCTCCACATGGGAAGAACGCCTAGAAAGCCATTTTTCACCCGATGATCCAAAAGAAGACGACCCCGCCACCTACGACATCGATAAAGGCGCGCAAGTGGCTCATGCCAACATAGCCATTGCTTCGAGCAACGGCATTGGCAAGATGCCAGGAAACTCTGTGCAGCGCGACTTCTTGAGCCAAGCTTTCTCCGACTTTATCTTTGCCGTAATCATCGAAGAAATGGGTGTAACGGGAGCAGTCGTCGTAGTGTTCCTTTACATTATCCTACTATTCCGAGCAGGAAGAATCTCAAGCCGGTGCGAGCGCAACTTTCCTCCTTTCCTAGCCATGGGGCTCACGTTGTTGCTCGTGTCGCAAGCAGTGCTCAACATGATGGTAGCCACAGGCCTTTTTCCCGTAACTGGCCAGCCACTACCTCTCATCAGCCGCGGCGGTACATCCACACTTATTAACTGCGCCTACATTGGAATGATCCTCAGTGTGAGCCGATATGCCAAGCAAGTAAAAGAGCCTCAACATACCCGCTTCGATGGCCCTATGACAGAGATAAAGCATCAATAAAGCACACACATATAAATTCTATTTATCGCCTCAAGAGGGCGTGTCCTTATGACACGTCCTCTTTTTCTTCCCCTACGATTCGCATTTAGTATGCAAAGCAAAATCATCCCATATACGATGCTTCGCATTTAGTTTCCAACATGTTTATGGCCAAGTGTGACAAGAAAAACGTAACTTTGCCCTTCGAAAATAAATAACACGAAAAATATGAGTTTACAATGCGGCATTGTGGGCCTCCCCAACGTGGGAAAGTCCACACTATTCAACTGCCTAAGTAATGCCAAGGCACAGTCGGCCAACTTCCCGTTCTGCACCATTGAGCCCAACGTGGGTGTGATAACCGTGCCCGACGAACGCCTCACCAAATTAGCCGAGCTCGTTCATCCCGGACGCATCGTGCCCACCACCGTAGAGATTGTAGATATCGCAGGATTGGTAAAAGGAGCCTCGAAAGGCGAAGGTCTAGGCAACCAATTTTTAGGTAATATACGTGAAACAGATGCCATCATCCACGTGCTCCGCTGCTTTGACGACGGCAACGTAGTACACGTTGACGGAAGCGTAGACCCCGTTCGCGACAAGGAAATCATTGACACGGAGCTTCAACTCAAAGACCTCGAGACCGTTGAGAACCGCATCAAGCGCGTAGAAAAAATTGCCAAAGTAGGCGGTGATAAGAATGCCAAAGTTGAATACGATGTGCTTTTGTCCTACAAAGCTGCACTCGAAGAGGGCAAAAGCGCCCGCAGCGTAGAGTTTGAAAGCCTAGAAGAGCAAAAAGCAGCCAAAGGGCTATTCTTACTCACATCAAAACCTGTACTCTATGTATGCAACGTCGACGAAGCTTCAGCAGCCACGGGCAACCACTACGTAGACGAAGTGCGCAAGGCCGTAAAGGACGAGGGCGCAGAAGTGTTGGTACTTGCTGCACAGACTGAGGCTGACATTGCCGAACTCGAAACTTACGAAGAGCGCCAAATGTTCCTACAGGACGTAGGCTTGGAAGAGAGTGGTTGCAACCGACTGATTAAGGCAGCCTACCACATGCTCAACCTCCAAACCTTCATCACCGCTGGCGAGATGGAAGTAAAAGCATGGACTTTCCACAAGGGGTGGAAAGCACCACAGTGCGCTGGTGTGATTCATACCGACTTTGAGAAAGGATTCATCCGCGCCGAAGTAATCAAATACGATGACTACATCCGTCTCGGCTCTGAATCAGCCGTGCGCGAAGCTGGATTGCTCCACGTAGAAGGCAAAGAATATGAAGTAGAGGATGGTGATATCATGCATTTCCGCTTCAACGTGTAACAGATCTTTATGAGCTAACGGGCAGACAAGCTGACGAACGATGAGGAAAAGCAAGTTTCCATTCCCCGTCAGATCCATCACCACCTCCCCTACCCCCAATAATTCGCATTATGATCACTTGGAATCCCCCCATATCAGTCTTTACGCTCGGCCCTATCGACGTGCGTTGGTATGGCCTATGCTGGTGTATCGGCTTAGCCCTAGCCTACATCGTTGTATATAAGCTCTACAAGCGGCAACAAATACCGCAAGAAAAGTTCGACCCACTCTTTCTCTACTGCTTCGTAGGCATATTAGCAGGCGCACGCCTTGGCCACTGCCTCCTCTATGAGCCAGGCTATTTCCTAAGCCACCCGCTTGAGATGGTGCTACCCATACACCACATGCCCGATGGCTCGTGGAAATTTACGGGCTATGCAGGACTAGCCTCCCACGGAGGAACCTTCGGACTGATGATTGCACTATGGCTCTACGTACGCCGTACGGGCGTGAACATTATGCGCGTGCTCGACAACATTGCCATAGCCACACCCATTGCTGCCTGCTTTATTCGCCTAGGCAACTTGATGAACTCAGAGATAGTAGGCAAGTTTACAAAAACCGACTTCGGCTTCATCTTCGTTCGCCTTGGTGACACGCAACCTCGCTATCCCGCCCAGCTTTACGAGGCTATAGCCTACCTCCTATTCTTCTTCATCGGCCTAGCCATTTATAGCCGTATGAAACAGCGCGTGGGCACGGGATTCTTCTTTGGCTATTGCCTCACGAGCATATTCACGTTCCGCCTACTCGTGGAATTTATCAAGGAAGTGCAAGAACCTTGGGAAATCTCCATGCAGCAAGCCATCGGCCTCGACCAAGGCCAATTGCTCAGTCTGCCCTTCATCCTCATAGGACTCTACTGTATGCTAGGCGGCAGATGGTGCAAGAAACTCGGCGAAAAGAAATCTTGATACAAAGGTAAAAGAGCTGAAAAGAGCTTTTGCAAGAAGAGAGTGTACAATTGTGCACTCTCTTTTTGTACCCTCCCGAGGGCTTTGCAAAATCCTAGTTCAGCAGATATTCCCTATTGGTATTGCCCGAATGCCATTTGTCTGCCCATTCTCATGTTGTAAAACTGATGAGTGACAAACTTGACAACACAAAGAATGCAGTACAGAATACAAACAGAAACAACATTTGAGCAGGGAATGCATCATCCCTGCTTACGAAGCACAATTCTATCTATACATTCTGTCTGTCAAGCCTAATCTTTCCATTCGTGAAAGCACTTCCGTCCGTTTGGCCCAGTACGGATGGGCCTAGGTCTTAGCGTGATAATAACGAAGTTTGGAACACTCCGTTCGCAAGAGGAAGGTTCTATCCACGCATTTAGTATCTTAACATACTTTGTGTAAGAAAAAATGCACGTATTCCTAATTAAATGATTACTTTTGCATACCAATGAACAATGCAATTCATTGTAAAACACTTTCTTACGCTAACAATAAAAACACAACCTATACACGATGCAAAACAAATTTCTCTTTATGGCATTGGCTGGTTCGCTAATGCTGACTTCGTGCAACAAACTCGGAGAACTATCTGCTGATAACTTTACCGTCACGCCTTCGCCCCTCGAGGCCGTAGGAGGCAAAGTACCCGTAACCATCAACGGCCGCTTCCCTGAGAAATATATGAAGAAAAAGGCCGTCGTAACAGTGCTTCCCGTGCTTACCTACAACGGCACAAGCACAAACGGGCAACCCGCTACTTTCCAAGGCGAGAAAGTACAGGGTAACGACCAAGAAATTTCCTACAAACTAGGCGGCAACTACACGATGAAGAACTCCTTCAACTATGTAGATGCTATGCACCAAAGCGAACTCTACCTTACTTTCGATGCTCAAGTGGGCAAGAAGAAGGTGAAAGTGCCACGCGTAAAGGTAGCTAACGGCGTACTAGCCACTTCCACGCTAATCAACCGCGCCGCTGCTTCGTCCGATGCACAGATTGCTCCCGATACTTACCAGTATGCTATCAAGCAGACCAAACAGGCGCAGATTAAATATCTTATCAACCAGGCCAACATTCGCAACAGTGAACTCAAGACGACCTCGGTGAAGGATTTTGTAGAAACGCTCAAACAGATTAAGGCAGACCAAAAAGGATTCATGCTCGACAATATTGAGGTTTCGGCCTATGCTTCGCCCGATGGAGGTATGAAAGTCAACGAGGCTTTAGCCCAGAAACGTGAGAAATCTTCAAAGGGATATGTGGGCAAGCAACTGAAAGCTGCCAAGCTTGACGCCGACGTAGACTCTAAGTATACAGCCGAAGACTGGGAAGGCTTCCAACAATTGGTAAGCCAATCGAACATACAGGATAAGGACGTGATTCTTCGCGTACTCTCAATGTATCAAGACCCCGAGGAGCGCGAAAAGCAAATTCGCAATCTCTCAGCGGGATTCAAAGAATTGGCCGACGAGATTCTACCCGAACTGCGCCGTGCCCGCATGACGATTAATTACAACCTCATTGGCCGTTCGGACGACGAAATCCAGGAACAGTACAAGACGGATGCTTCAAAACTCTCTGTAGAAGAACTCCTCTATGGTGCTACGCTCACAGAGAATACTGACGAGCAAAAGGATATCTACACCACCACTACGAAACTCTATCCCAACGATTTCCGTGCCTACAACAACCTTGCTACTCTAGCCTATAAGCAAGGCAACCTGGCCGAAGCTAAATCGCTCCTTAATCAGGCTACTTCTAAGAAGGCTGATGCTGCCGAGGTGAATGCCAACAAGGCACTCATCGCCCTAGCAGAAGGAAATACCGAAGAGGCTCAGAATGCACTGATGAAGGCTACAGCTTCGCCCAACTATAATGAAGTATTGGGCAACCTACAGGTAGCTGCTGGCAACTATAGCCAAGCCGCTCAGAGTCTCAAAGGCATCCATAGTAACTCTGCCGCTTTGGCCCAAATATTGAATAAGGACTATGCCTCAGCAACCAACACACTCAAAGCCGTGGCTCAGCCCAATGCTCTGACGAGCTACCTCAAAGCCATCGTAGCTGCACGCACAAATCAAGAAAAGGACGTGATAGTCAACCTTAAAGATGCGTTTGCTAAGGATAGCTCGCTCAAAAGCTATGCCGCTCACGACATGGAATTCGTTGCGCTCTTCAACGATTCGGCTTTCCAAAACTTACTGAAATAAGCATCATCTCTCATCGGGGTTGAAGTCTTGCGGATATAAATTTATATCCGCAAGACTCCAACCCCTTTTAATATGTTCTCTTCTTTCTCTGATGAACAAAATATACTCTCTCCTTGCCACACTCATCGCGTTCACATGGCTTACCGCTTGCGGACCAGACAAGGACAAGATACGATTTGAAGGGCAACTCGACAATATCAACGACGCGGAGTTCTACATTCTTAGTGAAGACGGCGCTTTCTCAGGCATCGATACGGTAAAAATAACCGATGGAAAGTTCACTTACGAACGCAATCTCAGCACTCCCGCCGTACTCACCCTGCTCTATCCCAACTTTACACAGACCTACATCGTAGCTGAGCCCGGACAGACAGTGAAGATGAAAGGCGATGCTGCCAAAATTGGCGAAGCAAAAATCTCTGGCACAGAACAGAACGAGTTGCTCTCAGACTTCCGTCTAAGACACGCCACCGATATCGCCACCAATCAGCGCTTAGCAGCCATGCAATTTGTCACCGACAATAGCCATACGCTAGCTGCCGTGGCTGTGTTTCTGAAATACTTTGCTAAAAAACAGGAGACCGATCCACGCATCGCCCTCCAAATGCTTGATATACTTAAAAAAGCACAGCCCAAAGAGCGTGCAGTAGCCTATCTCAATCAGCACTATCGTCCCTTTTTTCTTAACGGCAAAGGACAACTGCTGCCTAGCTTCACGGCTCGCACACTCGATGGACGGAAACTCTCTTCGGCCGACTTCCGCGGGCGCAACCTCGTCATCGCATGCATGGCTTCATGGCAAAGTGATTCTCGGCAGTTGCTTCGCAGCCTCCACCATAAACTAAAGACAATGCCAGGCAAATGGCAATGTCTTGTACTCTCGCTCGATACTGACCTGTCTATGCTACGCTCCGAACTGCGCATTGATAGCCTTACCTCGGCTCCTGTCATCTGCGACCAACAAGCCTTCCAATCATCTCTTTTCACCACACTAGGAATCCACTACGTACCTTCCCTTATGCTTGTCGATGCTCAGGGACGCATTCTTCAGCGCGATATCACTAAGATAGAAGACGCGCAGCTATAAAGCACCATTGCCTCGGCACCATTATCTCATATTGTAATGGGCTACGATAATAGTGCATTCATCCTTTTATTTCCATATCACATAACCCCTTTACTTTTCTCTCCATGCTCAGCACCATCCACACCTCCGCAGTCAACGGAATGTCTGCCATGCCCGTGTTTCTCGAGGTCAATGCCTGCGAAATTAGAAGTCAGGAAGACCGCACCATATTCTTCATGGTGGGGCTTCCAGACAATGCCGTACGCGAAAGCAAACTCCGCGTAGAAGGTGCTTTGCAGAATAGTGGTTATATGTTACCTCCCCGTGAGAAGTATACCATCAACTTCGCCCCTGCCGATGTGCGCAAAGAGGGTTCAGGCTACGACCTTCCCTTAGCCCTCGGCATGCTAGCCTCACTTAAGATGATACCCAACACGCATCTTGATAAATACGTATTCGTGGGAGAGCTCGGCCTTGATGGATCCGTACGTCCAGTCAAAGGAGCTCTATCTATCGCCATAAAAGCTCGTGAACAAGGATTTGAAGCGCTATTTGTTCCCAAAGACAACGAACGTGAAGCTGCCGTGGTCAACAAATTGAAAGTATACGGAGTAGAAACACTCTCGCAAGTGGTCAACTTCCTCACAGGAAAAGAGAATATACAACCTACAATAGTCAACACTCGCGAGGAATTTTACGCGGCCCAAGCCAACGCAGGCCCCGATTTCATCGACGTAAAGGGGCAAGAGACCGTCAAGCGAGCCATAGAAGTAGCCGCAGCAGGAGGGCACAACATCATCCTCGTAGGATCACCAGGCTGCGGCAAAAGCATGATGGCTAAGCGAATACCCTCCATTTTGCCTCAACTCACCCTTTCCGAAAGCCTAGAGACCACACAAATCCACTCCATCGCTGGCAGCCTCGGGGCAAGCACATCACTCATTGCACAGCGCCCCTTCCGTTCGCCACACCATACCATATCCGACGTAGCCCTCATCGGCGGTGGAACATCCTACAAGCCTGGAGAAATTTGCCTAGCCCACAATGGCGTGCTGTTCCTCGACGAACTTCCCGAGTTTTCCCGAACAGCCCTCGAAACACTCCGACAACCCCTCGAAGATAGGCAAATCACCATCTCTCGAGCCAAGTATTCAGCCACACTTCCCTGCTCGTTCATGCTCGTAGCATCAATGAACCCATGTCCTTGTGGCTACTACAACGACCCCAACCACGCCTGCTCTTGTTCGCCTACACAAATTCAGCGCTACATGAGCAAGATTTCGGGACCTTTGCTCGATCGTATTGACATACAAATCGAAGTAGCTCCCGTATCCATTACCGAGCTCTCAGAGGCTCCACAGGGAGAGAGCAGTGCACAAATTCGAGAGCGAGTAGTAGCTGCACGAGCTATCCAGACAGAACGCTATAAGGCCGAATCCGGTATTCATTGCAATGCACAGATGAGCCGTTCTCTCCTCGAGCGCTATGCCCATCTCGATGAAGAATCCTCGTCCACCCTGCAACGTGCCATGAAACGTTTCGATCTATCCGCCCGTGCATACGACCGCATTCTTAAAGTAGCTCGCACTATTGCGGACCTCGATGCGTCTCCAGCGATACAGGCCCACCATATCAAGGAAGCCATTAGCTATCGCAACCTCGACCGTGGCACATGGGGAGAATAAATGCCTAATCCTTAAAACTCTCATATAGTTGCAGATTTATGGATTACGACCAATACCGCTGATAAATTTGTACGAAGTGCTAAAAAATTGTGTGTTAGTATAACATGAATCTAACGCGGAGTGCAAAAGACTTCGCCCTAAATATTTTTAGTATATTGCAGCGTCAAATGGATGAAATAAATACAGTTTGCAAGCAAAAGTATTTAAAAAAACATTACCTTTGCGTCGTATCAATAAATGATGCTGCAACTAACACAGAATATTTAATATAACCTTTTTAATTATGAAAAAGCTTAATCCTAAAAATTACCTCCCCCAGTTGCTAAAACTACTGCTGGCGTTTTTTATGTGTCTTCCCATGTGGGCCAGTTCGCTACGGGCACAAGACCAACCGTATGCTGAATATGACGGGTATTCAGAAACTCTTACTTTCCGCTATGGTGCTAAACCTGCAGGTGCTTATGATTTGAACGAAGGTAACGCTACACCTGGGTGGTGGGACGATCGATTCAACTATTATGACCCTGATGAACGTAATAAGATTAGGAAGGTAGTATTTGATGCTTCGTTTGCAAAAGCAAGACCAACGAGTTGTTATATGTGGTTCGATAGGTGTAGCGATCTGACCGAAATTGAAGGTATTGCGAATCTGAATACAGAGGAAGTAACAAACATGCGCTCTATGTTCTCTGCTTGCTTAAGTCTTACCTCGCTCGACGTCTCTCACTTCAATACTCAGAAGGTGGAAGATATGAGCGATATGTTTTCTGTCTGTTTAGGTCTTAAATCGCTCAACGTCTCTCACTTCGATACTCAGAACGTGAAAGATATGAGCTCTATGTTCTATAATTGCGAAGGCCTTACCTCGCTTGACGTCTCTAAGTTTAATACTCAGAAGGTGGAGAATATGCATGCTATGTTTAGTTGGTGCGAAGGTCTTAATTCTCTCGACCTCTCTAACTTCGATACTCAGAACGTGACAGATATGAGCAGGATGTTCTGGGGAAGTTCTGCTCTTACAACCATCTATGTCAGCGACAAGTTTGTTACAACAAAGGTAAGTGATGGGGCTGAGATGTTCAAAGGCTGCACCTCGCTCAAGGGTGCAATAGATTTTGATGCCAGCAAGACCGACCACACTTACGCCAACTACAAGACTGGCTACTTCACTCCTGTTGGTGGCTTCCGTGCTTATGCCGTGCTTGAGCCAACCACAGGCACTCTTACATTCGGCTATGGTGCTAAACCCGAAGGTGCTTATGACTTGAACGAAGGTGCTAATGCGCCAGCGTGGTCTGAGTATGGACAACGAGTTAATATAGAAAAGGTCGTATTTGATGCTTCATTTGCAAAAGCAAGACCAACGAGTTGCTATATGTGGTTCTGGGCTTGTGATAACTTGACCCAGATTGAAGGTATTGAGTATCTTAATACCGAAGAAGTAACTAATATGGGCTTGATGTTCTCTGGCTACTCTGGTCTTACCTCGTTCGACCTCTCTAATTTCGATACTCGGAACGTGATAGATATGAGTGGGATGTTCAATGGTTGCTATCGTCTTACCTCGTTAGATCTCTCTAACTTCAATACCCCGAACGTGGAGAATATGAGTACGATGTTTAATGGTTGCTCTGCTCTTAAAACCATCTATGTCAGCGACAAGTTTGTGACAACAAAGGTAAGTTCAGGAGAAGCCATGTTCGGCGCCTGCACCTCGCTCAAGGGAGCAATAGATTTTGATGCCAGCAAGACTGACCCCACCTACGCCAACTACAAGACAGGCTATTTCACACTTAAGCCCTCTACAGCCTATGCCGTATTTAACGAAGTTGACGGAACTCTTACTTTCCGCTATGATAATAGCAAGCCCAAAGGTGCTTATGATTTGAATGAAGGTAATTCAGACCCAGCGTGGATAGGTCATAATATTAAAAAGGTAGTCTTTGATGCCTCGTTTGCTAAGGCAAGACCAACGAGTTGTAGAAGTTGGTTCTATAAGCGTAACAATCTGACCGAGATAAATGGTATAGAGAATCTGAATACAGAGAACGTGACAGATATGAACAATATGTTCATGGACTGCATTGGTCTTACCTCGCTCGACGTCTCTCACTTTAATACTCAGAAGGTGACTGGTATGGCCTTTATGTTCAATGGCTGCACTGGTCTTGAATCGCTTGATTTCTCCAATTTCGGTACTCAGAGCGTGAAGGTAATGAGCTATATGTTCTATGGTTGCTCTGGTCTTAAATCGCTCGACCTTTCTAAGTTCGATACTCAGAATGTGACAGGTATGACCAAAATGTTCTCTGGTTGCACTGGTCTTACCTCGCTCGACCTCTCTAAGTTCGATACTCAGAACGTGGAGAGTATGTACTCTATGTTTGGGGGCTGCTCTGGTCTTAAAACAATCTACGTTAGTGACAAGTTTGTTACAACCAAACTTAATTCTTCTTGGGATGGATCTGAAATATTCAGTAACTGCACCTCTCTCAAAGGCGCAATAGATTATGATGCCAGCAAGACTGACAAAACCTACGCCAACTACAACAATGGTTATTTCACTCCTGTTGGTGGCTTCCGTGCCTATGCCGTATTTGACCAGCCCTCTGAGACACTTACATTCGGCTATGGTGCTAAACCCGAAGGTGCTTATGACTTGAACGAAGGTGCTAATGCGCCAGCGTGGAACGATCAATCTGCTAATATTAATAAGGTCGTCTTTGATGCTTCGTTTGCTAAGGCAAGGCCAGCGAGTTGCTATAAGTGGTTCTGCGGTTGTGTAAACTTGGCCCAGATTGAAGGTATTGAGTATCTTAATACCGAAGAAGTAACTAATATGGCTTGGATGTTTAAGGGTTGCTCTAATCTTAAATCGCTTGATGTCTCTACGTTCAATACGGCAAAGGTGAAGGATATGAGCTATATGTTTACACATTGTTGGGGCTTAGAATCACTTGATGTCTCAAAATTAAATACAGAGAACGTAACCAATATGGAGAATATGTTCTTATTCTGTAGCAATAGTAAACTCACGTCTCTTGATGTCTCAAACTTCAATACTGAAAAGGTGACAAATATGAGCTGTATGTTCTATGGTAGCTCTAATCTTACCTCGCTCGACCTCTCTAACTTCAATACTCAAGACGTGAAGGATATGAGCTATATGTTGAAGGACTGCCGTGGTCTTACCTCGCTCGACCTCTCTGGCTTCAATACTCCGAACGTGGAGAACATGAGTGGGATGTTTAATGATTGCTATGATCTTACAACCATCTATGTCAGCGACAAGTTTGTTACAACAAAAGTAAGTGCTGGAACTGATATGTTCTATGGCTGCACCTCGCTCAAAGGTGCAATAAAATATGAGGATTCATCGTATGGGTATCCAGAGTATAGCGAGGGCAAGACTGACCACACTTACGCCAACTACAAGACAGGTTACTTCACTAAGCTTGTAGGAAAGAACGGCAACGACAAGATTGGGGCTGTGGGCGAAGTGCTTACTGCCGAAAGCCTTGCACTTGCTGATGATAAGGACTTTGAGGCCTATGAGCCGTTTACTGCTAAAACTGCAACATACACTCGTACTCTTAAGGAAGGCACATCGTGGGCTACACTCTGCTTGCCATTTAACGTAGAGCTCGAGGGACAGAACTTCCGTGCATTTAACCTTTTGTCTGCTGCCGATGGTATTATCAAGCTCCAAGAGGTAGAGACGAGCATAGAGGCTGGAAAGCCAGTTGTTATAAAGATGAACGAAGGCGAGAATACGCTAAGCTTTACCTACTCAGGAACTACTATTGCACCAGAAGCACAGACAGTTCAAGCCTCAGAGAATAGTGGTTATAAACTGACGGGAATATATACTCAAAAAGTGTTTGACAAAACTGCCGACAACAACTGCTTTATCATCAAGGGTGGTAGTTTGATGAACCCAGCCATGGTACTGAGTAAGACTTCTACCCAGATAGTAGGAACCAAACCTTTCCGCGCTTATATGCAGGAGGATGGAACAGAGGGTGGTGCACGCGCATTCTCACTCAGTTTCGAGGGCGAGGCAACAGCCATCAACACTCTTAATGGCGTAGATGCCGACAATGCTGAGTACTATGACCTCCAGGGTCGTCGCATCAACAGCTTGCAAAAGGGCATAAACATCATTAAGCACGGAGGAAAAGCAACTAAAATACTTATTAGATAACTACACAACTTATGAAAAAGTTTAAATATATAGCACCAAAGAGTCAGGTTATCGAGATAGAACTCTCAAGTATCATGGCTACTTCGACAGAGGCAATAAAAAAGTTCACAGAGGAAGACTACACGGAGGAAACCGTAAAGAACTTTTGGGAAACACCTTCGGACAAAGACATTTGGGCAGACTAACTCAATACGCTCTCCCTAACAGATCGTGTGTATAACACAAACCATCAACGGACCGGCTTACTTGCTAAAAGTAAGTCGGTCCGTTGCGCTTTACCATTCCACGTTATAAACGCGAGTTCGGGATAAGGATTGCGTTAAGGGTGGTTCTATAAATTCTGAGATTTATGGTACCCAATTCAGATGTGCGATTTGCATGGTCTTGAAAGCGTCTTTCTGATAGTAAAATCAGTCACATAGCCCGCTATGCTCCTTCATTTACTATCAAAAATACACTCCCAATACCATACAAATCCCATCATCAGAATTTATAGAACCACCCTTAATACTTAGAATTTCATTTTCAAGTCCATTCCTAACATGCGAGGCGCTCCATACTGAGCAAAGCGATTGCCCATGCTATCGAAGGCAAAGGTGGCGTAACGCGAAGCCGTGAGGTTGCGTGCCCAAAGTTCTATGCTGATGCCATGCACGAGTTCTGCGCCAAGACGAGCAGAGAGGGTGGCATAGAAAGGCTGAGAAAAAGAGTTTGCCTCGTCCCACATCACTCGGCCTGCCCCATTGACAGCCAGGCCCACCGACCATGCTTTTACAAAGTCGGCTTTCTCCGTCTTGTCAATAGGCTGACGAAAATCTACGGAGAAGTTCATCGTATGCTGAGGCACGAAGGGCACGCGATTGCCCGTATAGTCTACACGCTCTCCACTTTGTGAGGCTCCCAAGTCGTAGGCAGTAAACTCTGCCTGCGTCAGTCCATAACCCGCGCTTAGATTTAAGCGGTCGGCAAGGAGCTGCGAGCGAAGTCCCACCTCTACTCCGTAGCTGCGACTTCGTCCTGCATTCACCATGATACGTCCCATGCCACTTTCGGCAAATCGGGCAAGCTGCTGATCACGCGTTTTCATATAGAAGCCTGATAGGTCGAGCTGCAAGGCACGTTCTGCCAAGTTGTGATGGATGCCCAGTTCGTAACTCCAAGTATATTCGGGCTTATAGTAGAGCTGATTCACAGATGGCTTATTGGGCGTAATGCCATCGAGCACGGAGGAAAGTCCAGCCAATGCACCTTGCTTCATGGCGTCGGGCAGGGGAAGGTTGTTAATCGTCTGAACGCTATAATCCTTCACACTCAAGAGCATTGAGCGGCGAAGTTGTTGCTGCGACAGGTCGGAGTACGACTGAATATTATAGCCTCCCGAACGATAGCCTTTAGCTACGGAGAAATATACATTTCCTAGTCCGCGCGGAAGTGTATAGTTGAGTGCCCCTTTGGGCAATACCTGCCAATCGTCGTGCTTGAGTACTCCCGTGAGTGAAGGATTGGCCTCTAACTGCGTGTTGAAGTGCATGGTCGGTCCCATTGCCATCTGAAAGCGGAAGGGAACGGCTGCACCACTTTCTGTGCCCGAAAGCAAATGAAGTTCGCGGTGGTCGTAGTCGAGACGTAGCCCCAGTGTGAGCGAGAGTCCACCTACGAGGTGCACCGTACTCTGATGAAATACTGCCGCGTTGAGCGAAGGCGTGCGCAGATGGGCAGAGAAGGGAATTTCACTTCCTGAAAAACTCACACCCACGGCAGGGCGCTGAGGCATATTGGCTGCAATCTGACGATTGAGATAGCTCACGCCTTCACCATAGAAAGTCACGGGACAATCCGTTGATAGCCATTGGTACATGGCAAATGCTCCCGTGGTCCAGGTCCAACGGGGCATGGAGCCTTGAGAAGGTTTGCTCTTTACAGAAATTTCTTCGCTAAGCGTGCTCATCTGTTGGCGTTGGCAGAGTGAGAAAATGTCGCTGCTCGAGAAGTCCTGGTCCATAAAGAGACGATCGTTGAGATGCTGAAACGAAGTAATCGAACTCAGCACAAGGCGAGGTAACTGATGCTCCACGCCCAGTCCCGTGTTGAACAGACTACGGCGATATTTGCTCGGTCGGTTTTGATTCAATGTGCCCCAGTCTCGATTGTCGCCGCCCGAAGTCTCAAAGCCTTTATCAAATGAGGAAGTCTGCCCCAATAGATAGTAAGGACATGCCCCTTCGTTGCTATGTTCGTAAGAGGCCGTCCAGTCCATCTTCACAACGTCGGTAGGTTTCCACGTCCAGCGTATGCGTCCTCCGCCAGCTTCTGAGTTGTCTTGCTTCTTGCTGTTGGCAAGATTCATAAAGTAACCGTCTCGACCTTGATAGTAACCGCTGAGACTGAGTCCCATCCCCTTTCGAGGATGCAGATAAGTGGTCAGCGAAGCATGGCGCGTCATGGCGCGTTCGCCCCATCCTGTACCGATGCCTGCTTGCAAGTCGGTGCCATAATGTGTCAAAGGGTCGGCGGTGAAAATACGTACGAGCCCTCCCATCGTGTTGCGTCCATAGAGCGTGCCCTGCGGACCGCGAAGCACGTCGACACGTGTCACGTCTTGAAAAGTAAAATCGTAGGCCGACTTGTTTACATACGGCACATTGTCAACGTAGAGCCCTACGGCAGGAGTGTTGATGCGCGAACCAATGCCGCGGATATACACCGCCGAAGTGAGGCGACTGCCATAGTCGGGCATAAAAAAGTTTGGGGCGAGTGTCGAGAGTTGCTTCATGCTCTCCACTTGTCGCTGTTGCAGCGACGTAGCGTCAAATAGTGATACGCTGAGCGGTTGTTGACGCAATTGTCGAGTCTCTTTAGGCTGTGCCACGACCACAGCTTCTTCTATGTCAAAATTCTTGAGTGAATCTGCCGCAAGAGGCAGAGAAATGAGTAGGGGTAGAAACACTTTTCTTTTAACTAATAAGTAATACAAATAGGGGCGGGAAGATGCTGCCGCTGCGTAGTGTGTTGCTTGCAGAGCGGTGAAGTTCCTCTCCCCCTTTTCAACTCGGGTGCAAAGTTACACCGATATTTCTGCCTACGTAATCCTTATTTATAAGGAGATTTTACGCATTACGGGCTTGCTCAGCCATTGCCAAGCAAGCCCATAATGCGTTTCTGTATGATAGAGATTATTTGCGAATGACTTCCGAAGTATCTTCTTCGTCTAGTCTCTTTTCCCAAAGATAATGCCTTGTTTCCTTCACCACCACGCCCGAGAGCAATAGAAGAGAAATAATATTGGGAATGGCCATCAGCGCATTACAAGTATCGCCAAGATTCCACACAAGGTTGATTGCCGTGACAGACCCCACGAATGTGCTTGCTATCCACATCACACGATAGACATAGCGCGCACGTCGGCCAAAGAGATACTCAAGTGCCTTCTCGCCCAAATAGCTCCACCCCAAGATGGTACTAAACGAGAATGTGACAATGCCCATCGTCAGCACAAATGGGCCAAACGTTGGAATCTGTCCGAAAGCTACCTTTGTCAGCGTGGCTCCTGCCGTAGAGTCGATGTCGGGATTGGCCATAATGGAACTTACGAGGACCAATCCCGTGATAGCACATATTACCACTGTGTCCCAAAAAGGCGAAGTAGAGCTAACCAATGCTTGGCGCACGGGATTTTTCGTTCGCGCTGCGGCTGCCACGATAGGTGCACTGCCCAATCCGCTCTCGTTTGAGAAAAGTCCGCGAGCAATACCATAGCGCATGGCAATCATCATGCTTGCTCCCACAAAACCGCCCGTAGCAGCCTGCGGACTGAAAGCGTCTGTCACGATGAGCCTTAGCGCAGGCCACACGTAAGCATGGTTTACACCCAAGAGCCAAAGGCATCCGCCCACGTAGAACACTGCCATAAACGGTACCAACCCCTCGCATACGCGGGCGATACCCTTCACGCCAAACATAATCACGGCACATGTTAGCAGCGCTATCGTAACGCCCGTGGTAAAGGATGGAATGTGGTAGCCCTCTTCGAGGAGCATCGAAATGGAGTTGCACTGTATCATGTTGCCTATAAAGAAGGAGGCCAATATGGTGCAGAAGGCAAATGCCCATCCTAACCAGCGGCACCCCAGACCGCGCTCGAGCGCATACATTGGGCCGCCTAACATCTTGCCATCTTCCGTCTGTACGCGATACTTCACGGCCAGTAGTCCCTCGGCATATTTTGTGGCAATGCCCAGTACGCCCGTCATCCAGCACCAAAAGACGGCTCCTGGACCGCCCATTGTCACCGCTGTGGCCACACCGATAATGTTGCCTGTGCCGATGGTGCCTGCAAGGCTTGTGGCAAGAGCCGAAAATTGGCTTACGTCGCCCGTCGAACCCTTGTCGCGTTTCACACTTAGGCGAATGGCCTTAAATATGTAGCGCTGAGGAAACTTCAGTCGGATGGTGAGATAAAGGTGCGTGCCTAGTAGGAGCACAATCATCGGCACACCCCATAGGTAGCCGTTGATATGGGTCAGAAGGTCGTTGAGTCCTGTCATGTCGCTTATTATATGGATGGTCTAGTTGGTAAGCAAGTGAGGAAGCTAATTTGTTTCAAGGCGATTCTATTCATTCCGAAATGAAATATTTTATTTCTCAGAATGAATAGAACCATCCTATAACCTTGATAGTGGCTCTCTTGTCTGCCATGTTACGATGGCAAAAGTACAAATTTTCTCTTTTTTAAACAACATTCGTGTTGCTTTAACATGCTTATTGCTCACATAATGTCAGTTTTTAGGTTCGTGTCTCTAACCTAAAGTTCCTAAAAAAAGTGCATTATTCCTCTCTCTCCCCTTTGCCAAACAGAATATGCTTTGTATTTTTGTCGCCCATACAAATATATATACCACAGTTATGAAAAAAGTAATCCTCTTGGTGCCTGCTGCGCTTTGCCTAGCATTCACCATCCCCGTACAAGGACATAGCAACGCCGGCCGTATGGCCGAGGAACCTGACACTGTTGTCGTGGTCGATTCCGCCATGACCGACTCTATCGACGACGATTACTTTGAAGATTCCGATTGGGCGGGAGGTGATGTGCCCGATGACTCCGTTGCCGTAGATTCTCTCGATGAAGGCTTTTGTTCTTACAACGATGAGCTACTCAGCGAATTTAGTACTAAAAACGCCGACTATTCGCTGCAAAACCCTGCTGATGCCAATGCTGGCGCAACGTTTAGTGCCACGCTCTTCACTCCCGATGCCGACAAGAATGGTGAAGTGCGAAAGGGCTCGGGATATAGCATCATGACCAGTCGCATACTCACTGCCATGCTCCCCGCCGAAGACCGTTTGAAGTGGAAGCTCAACTCGCTTGGCAAGATGCTCGAAATGAAATGGGAAAGTGTGAAGCGTGGTTACCAAGCCGATCAAGCCGACATGCAGAAGGCTGCGCAAGAAGAGCACTTCGAATATCATCCCTCGAGCTATTCTTACCGCACAAGTATTACTCCTGTGTGGCAATGGAAAAATCGCGGCTTGACCACCTATAGTATAGAGGACGAAGCCTATACTGGCGGTGCCCATGGCATCTTATTCCACTACTATTTCACGCTCAACGAGCGGACGGACTCTCTGCTCTCGCTTACTGATATCTTTAAGCCCGAGGCTCTTCCGCAAGTGTTCTCGCTCGTGGGTGAAAAGCTCAAGACCAGACCGCAGGCCGCCAACGACGAGGAAACTTGGCCCTCTGTAGCTGAGGTTATTCCAGCTCCTACGCCCGACGATTATAGTGTCGTAAGTCATCAGATGGAACAGTATCAAGGCAAGTGGTATCCACGTCCTGCCCTCACAGAGTGTGGCATTGTGTTTACTTATCCTCCTTACGTAAAGAATTGTTACGCTGCTGGCACTATCCATATCCTCATTACCTACGATGAGGCTGCTGAATGGCTAAAGAAGTAGTGTGCTTCCGTTAAGAAGTAAGGAACTGAAAGGCGTAATAATATTTAGTCGCCTGTGCTAAGAATGCACGTTGTAAATCAATTTTATTTTGATGCTGCAAGGTTTTTCCTTTCTCATCAACTATCCAAAAGAGTATACGATTTGTATACTCTTTTTTTAATGCTCTCTCACTTACTCTCTCATTTGCTCTCACGTCCACACACCTGCACTTACTCCCGCACGAATCACCATCGTCTCCCTTTTCTTTCTGTGCTTTGTTTGTTCATCCTATCTTATTACTTTCCTTGCTCCTGCAACCGATGCTCCTGTGTTCGATCTCAGCGGTCGTCGCGTAGTGAAAGTTGTGAAGGGTGGTCTCTACATCCAAAATGGTAAGAAATTCATTGTAAAGTAATCCACGTAAAAGAAATGCACACAGATATGAAAAAGATATATATTGCCCCCGCATCCACCGTGGTAACCTTGTTTGCCGATGAGGATGTAATGCTTGCTCTTAGCGGAACAAAGGCTGATGGAACGGAAGCTCTTTCAAATGGAAAAGAAGGGTGGAACAGCACCGAATGGGATTCCACCGACGATGAGGAATAATTCCTCACGACAGATTGATAAATAATGAATGAAGGAGGCTGCGTGAATCACTTCGCGCAGCCTCTTGCTTGTGTATGCCTCACACTAAAAGAATAGAGTCACTCCATGTCTGAATTAGCGCATGGAATGACTCTTCTTCTTACAAACATTAAATTATTTTTTCAAGGGAAATGTTGTCTATCTGTTGAGACGAGAGGTTATTGTCCCACTCGTTGGAGCAGATTGTCAACTGGTTTCTTGTCTTCGTTTACCACACGAAGCAATATATTTGCTTCGTCGGCTCCGCGTCCTTGTATGCCTTCGATGACAATGTTGAGCGGTCCTCCTTGATGGTAAAATGATCCTGTTCGCGTAAGCGACCATTTGTCTACTTCTTCGCGTTGATGCAGTAGCCACCAAGAGTTGCTCAGTGTGTCGGGGAAAATTTTGAGTTTCGCAGCGGCGTCGTATTCCAGTTGTGAAAGGTTGCCCTTTCTGTTGATGTTGTTTGATACAAGACTAATCGTATACTGTATTGATGGTATACTCATAAACACTCCCGTACCATCAATTGACGTAAGTGCGTCAACGTGGTAGTGCCCTTTCGGCAGTACCACCCGCTTCACGGCGTGGAATTTCATATCGCGGCTTTCATCGTCCTTTTGAAAATAGAGAAAAGCCTCTTCCTTGCTATCAGTCATGGTGAAATCGTCGGTAGTATCCATGAAGTCGCCATCCTTGTTGCAATTGTCAGCTTGCTGAATCGTCCATCCCTCAAGCGAGAGGGCATTGGCCGATGAGTCTTCAATGTAAATGCCGTTTACCATGCCCGAAGCCTGCTTGATGGAGCGCTTAGTCTGCTTTATGTTCACTCCCGTCATTACGCTGCATACGATGCTTGCCGCTAGGGATAGCAGACAGATGATGGCCAGCGTAATGGCTGTGCCCGAGTGAAGAGAGTGTGTGGTCTTCGTTTTAAGCAGTGAACGCAAGGCAATATAAAATAGGATGCCAAAGCATACGAAGCCCGAGGTAAGTCCGCCCCATCCCCACCAAGCAATGATGGGCGACTGATGGATAATCATTGCCCAATTGTCGTCCAAAGGCTGCTCCACACATCCCGCCATAAGAAGTATGGAGAGGATGGTAAGCGTGATAAGAATGGCTCCCAAAAGGAAGATGCACAATAGTTTGAAACAGAACACTAGAATGCTGAGTAGCGTAGAGGCAAAGCTGCGAGCCCCCTGACGAAAGGAGGGCGACTTTATGTAATCGGTGGCCTTCGTAGTGTAGTTCATTAGTTCCTCATTGATGGTCTCGGGATTGACGGGCTTGCCTTTCATTTGAAGACGCTCTTCTGCTGTTTTTGCGGCGGGAACGAGAGCCCAAGCCAACAAGTAGATGATGCCCATTAAGGAGAATGAACTTAGAGCTAGAAGCACCATGAGAATGCGCCAGGGCAGTGGATCAGTGCCTCCAAAGTAGTGGCACACGCCCGACATTACGCCGCCGAGCATCTGATCTTGCGGGTCGCGATAGAGCTTGCGCTTGCCTAGCCACGATTTGCGCTTGCCCGTTGTGCCCTCGCTCGTGCCTGTGGCTTCACTCCCGTTGGGTGATTGCGTATTTTCAGCATGGGAGGTTGATGCTTCATCGTTGGCACTAGCAATGTCCGCTTCACTGTCCATCTCTTCAGGATTGCCAATGCGGTGGATGATGTTCTGCACATGTTCTATGGAGATGGCTTGTGTGCCTTGTTCTTTTAATTCGCTGAAGAGCTCAGCTACGCGGTGCTCAATGTCGTCGGCAATTTCGTCGCCGCCCTCGCGCTTACTGAAGTAGCTGCGCATATTGTCGAGATACTGCTCTAAAAGTTTGCAGGCATCTTCGTCGATGTCGTAGAGCAGACCGAAAAGGTTGATTGTAATATTCTTTTTCATTAGGGTAAGGTTTTTGAGTTCGTGAAAAGTGAAGCGTCTGTCGCATAGGGCATGTGTGTCATGCCCTCACGCAAGTGGACTTTAGTATTCTCCTCCTTAGCGAGTTGGGGAATACTAGAGAGGTAGAGGCGATTCTTCTTGTTGGTTGGGAAGTTGCGGAGCCATGTTCTTTAGTAGCATTACGGTGCGGGCAAGTTCGTTCCACGCATCGTCCAAACCATTGAGAAACGATCGTCCTTCATCTGTCAGTGCATAGTACTTTCGAGGCGGTCCTTGGCGTGATTCTCGCCATTCGTACGATAGCAGTCCGTCTTTTTTCAATCGAGTGAGCAGCGGATAGAGCGTGCCTTCCACCACGATGAGCTCAGCTTGTTTTAGACGCACGATAATATCGTTGGCATAACTGGCCTCCCGACTTAGCAATAGAAGCACGCAATACTCGAGCATGCCCTTGCGCATTTGTGATTTTGCATTGTCTACATTCATAATGTCGAGAATTAATGTTTTCGTTTTCGTCTGCAAAAGTATGTATTACTTTGGTACTATGCAAGACATAGTACTATAAAAATTGGGTTTTATGCCCAAAAACATCTTTCTTGGGAGGCGAATCAAGGTAACAATTCAGAATGAATAGAACCTCCCTTTAGTCAAGAATGGGGGAATGGACAAAGGCATACACTTCCCTTTTTCGTAGGAAATGCCTACCTTTGCATGTATGCACATACTTTATCTCTTCAATCCCTCCCATGATGAGGCCCTAGCCTCTGGTAGTCCTTACTATTGTCCTTCAAAGACCGCTCGTAGAGTGTCTGCTCAGTGGGCAACGCTCCCCGCGTTGTGGGCTTCGAGCGAAGATTATGTGTGTTTGCCCGATGAGGTGGAACTCTCCACAGAAGAGCTTGCGGCAGCAACTTGTAAGTTCGTTCGTTGGCGTGACCTCAAACCTTCTTTTTGGCAGCAGATAGCGAGTGTAGAGCCATGGGGATGGGATCCGCTTGTGGCTCATTCGCTCGCTCGCAAAGCTTGTCCCGCAAGTCTTTTGCCTACTGGTGCTTCGCTTCAGAAGATACGTCAATTGAGTAGTCGTGAGAGTTGCACACAGTTGCTTCCCGCCCTACGCTTGGCTTTGGCGGATGAGGAAATCGCTACGATGGGCGAAAGTTTTATTTTTCGCGAAGCGTCCGCTCTTTCTCTCTTGATGCAGCGCTATCGTCGCATGGTGCTCAAAAGTTTGTGGTCGTGCAGTGGTCGCGGTGTGTTCAGCGTAGCTAGTCCTCTTTCGCCCTCCGAAGAAGGTCGCGTAAACAAACTTCTTCGTGAGCAGGGTGGGGTGGAGGCAGAGCCTTACTATGAGGGCGTGCTCGACTTTGCTTTGGAATTTCAAGCCCTAGCCGATGGCAGCGTCGTTCCTCTTGGCATCTCCATGTTTCATACGAGTGAGACGGGCGGTTATCTCGGCAATGCCATTGCTCCGCAATCCATGCTTGAAACGCTTATTCTCTCGCAGTGGAAAATGAATAAATCTCCTAAAGAAATAGCACAGCTCCGCTCCAACATTGAAAGTTTGCGGGAGACAGCCGACGATATGATAGGCAATTTGCAGTGCGTCTGCAGCAAAGTAATATCCACCTTTCTCGCTGGTCGCTATGTGGGCATGCTAGGTATTGATATGATGTTAGTAAAGACGACGGCGGGCATTATGCTACATCCTTGCATAGAACTCAACTTGCGTCGCACTATGGGGCATGTAGCCATTGCTTTACAAAAGCACAGTTATCCCTCTAACAAGCTTCCCCAATGTTTTCGAGGGCTTTTCTCTTGGATATAAGCATTCCTTAGGAATGGCCTTCTATCTCTAATTTTGTGATTGTCGGGCAGAAAAAAGGAAATCTTCCCTTTTTCGCTTTGTTTTGCTTTCGTTTTGACTAGTCTTTGCCATCACAAGATGAGCAGTAGTAGCTTTACCGGACGGCAGTGGTAGCTCTACCGGACGGCAGTAGTAGCTTTACCGGACGGCAGCGGTAGCTTTACCGGACGGCAGCGGTAGCTCTACCGGACGGCAGCGGTAGCTTTACCGAACGGCAGTGGTAGCTCTACCGGACGGCAGCGGTAGAGCCCAAAATGCTCATCGAGCAATGAAAAGGTCACATTCGTCCCGTAGTACGAGGCAAAGCCAAGGCTAAAAGGTGGAATTCGGTGCAAAGATAGGAGTAGCCATTTGTGAGGGATATACTTTTATTTCCGAAAATCACTTCGCTTCAAGAAATCTTTATACTTTTGCATTCGGAATACAAAACAAAGCAAATAATCATAGTTTACTTTCATTTTGACGCAACTATTCCTGGCATCTTGCACAATGTCAAAACAGCCCATCTGTAAGAAGGCGTAACTTCTAAGAAACGCAGATTCCTAGGCAATTTATTTCAAAACAGAAAACTATGAGAAAGTATTTTGAATTACTAATAATGTTCTTAGGGTTATGCCCAATGCTGATGGCACAGAACATTCAAGGGGTTGTGACAGACACAAAAGGTATGCCAATTTCATTTGCCAATGTTGTGGAACTGTTACAAGCAGACTCTTCTTTCGTTAAAGGAACGGTTAGCAAGGAAGATGGTTCTTTCATGCTTGAAGGTGTAAAGAGTGGCAATGTCATTCGAGTTTCTCTCATCGGTTATGAAACACAATACATAAATTATACGGGGCAAACTACCGTCACCTTAAAACTTAAGGAAAGCACCGATATGCTTGGCGAGGTTGTTGTCAAAAGTTCGTTGCCAAAGACCATGCTGCGAGGAGAGGGAATGATAACAAATATAGAAGGCAGTGTATTGGAGAAAACTTCCAATATGGAACAGTTGCTTTCACGCATTCCTAATGTGTCTGCCAAAGATGGACAAATAGAAGTGTTTGGTCGTGGCACACCTGTCATATTTATCAATGGTCGGAAGATGCAAGACCAAATGGATTTGCAACGTTTGCAACCAAGCAACATAAAGAAAATTGAAGTAATCAACAACCCTGGTGCACGATATGATGCCAGTGTGAAGAGTGTCATACGCATTACCACAAAGAAGACGCAGGGCGAAGGCTTCAGCTTTGACAATAAAACTACGTTTTCGGTCAATGAAGAAAAACGTTTGAGCTCTTATGAGTCGTTCCAAGGAAATTATCGAAGAGGAGGATTGGATGTCAATGGGTTCTTGTATGGTGCATATGCTCACACTCCAGAAAGCAAACAGGTGACGCAATATTCATACATCACAGATACTTGGCAGCAGAATATGAACGTCAATCAAGAATTCACTAACATCAACCCATACGCACGCTTGGGGGTAAGCTATATGCTTGGTGAAGAAAGCAATTTTGGTGCCAGCTTCAGCTACAATCGTTTCGCAAAGGATAAGGGCGAAGGAACTCAGACGTTCAATATAATGCAGAACAATGTACAGAAGGAATCGTCAATCGTTGATTATCTTAGTCCAGGTCAGTCAACGACTTATTCCGCCAATGCTTATTATGTTGGCAAAATTGGAGGACTGAATGTGGATTTCAATACAGACTATTATTGGTATGGAAAGAAGCAGTGGATGGACTTACACGAAACAGTGCTTGACGAATATCGCCAGGCAGAGACGGGAAAGTCAGATGTCTGCTCTTATCGCAACAATCGCAACTCTTTGTTGGCATCCAAACTTGTCCTTAGTATTCCTTTATTGAATGGCACTTTTTCGTTGGGCGGTGAATACAGTCATGTGAATCGAAGAAGTCACTACCAAGTGGAGCCTGAAGTGGTTGATAACGAGAAAGAAAAAGTCAAGGAGTCAACAACTTCTGCGTTCGTTGACTATAGCCGTAGATTCGGGCAACTGACGATGCAAGCAGGGCTTCGCTATGAATACATCAACTTTGACTATTATGACAATGAATTGTATATAGCAGAACAAAGCAAGACTTACGGCAATTGGTTTCCGTCTTTGGCTCTCTCGCTTCCTGTTGGCAAGACACAGATGCAACTGACGTATGCCACCGACATCTATCGTCCAAGCTATAACGAGCTTAGAAGCGGTGTGCAGTATGACAACCAATACACCTACGAGTCAGGCAATCCATTCCTCGTTCCTTCAATTACGCACAATCTTACTTACGGACTCTCTTGGAAATGGCTCAATCTACAACTGGTTTATTCGCATATCTCAGATGAGGTTTGTACGATGACGCAGACTTATCGTGACGATCCGATGAAGTCACTCGCTCGCCCAGAGAACATCAATAGCTACAACTTTTTCCAAGCAGGACTGACGCTGAACCCAACCTTTGGCATTTGGCATCCAACATTGGAGACAATGCTTTATAAGCAATGGCTCAAGATGGATACGCATGTGGGCAATAAGCTTGACAATCCTGTGGCAGTTTTCCAACTTACCAATGCGTTTGACTTCAAGTTGCTGACAGCTTCATTTATAATGACCGCACAGACCGAAGGTAATATGGGTAACAAATGTATCCGCCAAGGCTACTTCAATACAGACCTGTCACTCTACAAGTCGTTGCTCAAGAATCGCCTTACGTTGACACTTGACGTTTCAGATGTATTTGGAACGGGGAACCAACATCGCACATTCTATTCAGGTGCGCAAAGAACAATGTTATATGACCTAAATTCCACAAGTACCCTTACCTTTAGCATCCGCTATCGCTTTAACGCAACGAACAGCAAGTATAAAGGAACTGGTGCAGGTCAATCTCAAAAGAACAGAATGTAAAGTCATAAAACTAAAGCTTCGGAAAAGAATAAAAATCAACTTGTTGCAAACAGGAAGTTTCTTAAAATGAAAACATAGAAAGTCAATTTTTAATATAAATGATATGATTTTCCTATGATACGTCAACATGACTCTATGCAATGTGGCATAGCCTGCTTGCAAATGATTTGCAAATATTTCTTATCACAATTATTTCTGCTACGTTATTTCCAATAATTATCAAAACCCGGCAGAAGATATACGAAAATGATAGTTTTTGTAGAAAACTACCATAGATCCGCAGAAATCCTAGTTTGAATCGAGATACCACCAACATACTACCATGTTTATCTTCATACGGCAGCCCAACCAATGTTTTATCAATATCTTTACCTATACTGCTTCTTTCGATTGAAGAAGAAACCTACGTAGATATTGGCAAAGTTGACAGAGTTGGTAAGAGAAAGACGATCTTTGCGATACATGTATAGATGGCTGATAAGAGAACCACCAGCAAACCAATGCGCGTTATTCCAAACGATACCTACACGTGAGGTAATATCACAACTAAGTGTCTTCAAATCCATTAGAACTTCATTGCCTTTTAGCTTTTCTCCCTTACCTTTACGTAGTCCGATGGAGGGCATAACAGAAGCGCCCAATAAGCAGTTGCGAGCAAAAACCCAATTGTAGCCATACCCCGCACTTACGTAGTAATAATTGTAGTTGACGCTTGAGAACTTCAATTCTTCCACAATGCGCTCATTGCCTTCTTCTCCCAATAATATTTGCGGAAGCTTTGTATAATCAAAACTGACATGTTGCTTACTATACCCCATTCCAAGCAAAGCAGAGCCACAACTCTTGCGTTGTACCGTACTTTGATTGTATGCAGCAGGATATGAAAAGTGTCGATGGTTGAATACATAGTAAGCACTAAAAGAAAGTGTATTGGCATCCAATCCCGTAAACGCTATATTGCGAACGGCATAAGGATCGACGCCCTCAAACCCCGTTGCACGACGCAGACGATAGTTGCCTGTATTTTTTATATACACGAAGTCACACCCAAGCATCGAACTATACAAACTAAAATCAAATTCTGATGATTCTCCAAGTGCTTTAGGATGGCTCACGTCGAATGTATAACCTAAGAAAATCCACCGCCAACCAAAGTAAGGGCCTACTTTCACATTAGGAGAAGGTTTTGTTGCAATAGTCTGCGTCACACCATTTTCATCTTTCCCCTGCAGTTTGTATACTTGAAAATAATTGGTGTTTTGCATCATCGCCGTAAAATTGTAATAATTAGGCGATATATAAGTTGTATCGTAATCATCAAAATTCTTAATAAAACGATAGAGAATACTTCCCGTATGCTTTACTTTCTTTTTCAGATTCCGCATCTTGGGATGTTGGGATACATGCATGCTATCTACTATTAAGGAATCCGATTGAAGAACAGTATCATCTTCGATGAGTTGTCGAGAATAGAGCATAGTGGGAATGCATGCCAAAGACATCCCTAATAGACACACCCGTCTTACCTGCCCCACCCCAAGGGATGAAAGGAAGGTATTCTTACAACGTCCGAACGAACAGACACTGGATAGAACGCGTGCAATAAGTAACATGAGAAAACGTTTTACTATCAGATCTTACCAAGAATGCGATCTACGACCCAGTTTACAGGAGTTGCACTAACAGAATCACACTCACAAATAGCCTTATTTTGCAAATGTTCTACTATCAACTTAATCAAAGGCAATTGCACATATTTGGGATTAGGCACAATAAATTCTTGTCGTCCTTGTTCGTTTTGAAGCAAAATAGGCTGATAAGTAAACACCGAGAATGAGAGAGACCCTCTGTTTCCTATAATATCAATACGATCTTCTTTTGCTGATTCATGAGCTACAAAGCACCAGGAGCCAGAACCGGGAAGGCCGTTATCAAACTTAAAACAAGCACTTACAGAATCCTCCGTAGGATAAAGTCCACCGCGATTAGCTTTCATTCCCTCAGCCTCCAATATAGGCCCAAATAGTTCCTGCAGCAAATCAATCTGATGGGGAGCCAAATCATAGAAATAACCGCCACCAGCAATATCGGCTTGCACACGCCATGGAAGATTCGTTTCATTATAATCCAAATCGCGTGGAGGAACAGCAAAACGAATTTGTACATTCACCACTTTACCCACGGCACCATTGTCTATCAGTTCCTTTACCTTTTGAAAATAAGGAAGATAGCGACGATAATAGGCAACGAAACAGGGTACGCCCGTTTTTTCTGCAATTCGATTGATGCGACAGCAATCTTCATAGTTGGAAGCCATTGGCTTCTCCACATAAACAGCTTTGCCACTTTTCATAGCCATAATTGCATAAGTTGCATGCGTTGAAGGTGGAGTCGCAATATACACCGCATTCACTTCTGAATCATTTATCAATTCCTGCGCATCAGTATACCATCGCTTTATGCCATGCCTTTCGGCGTAAGAACGTGCACGCTCTTCCTTACGGCTCATTACTGCCACGATTTTAGATCCCTCTATAAGATTAAAAGCAGGACCACTTTTCTTTTCGGTCACTTCGCCACAGCCTATAAAGCCCCAACATACCTGATTCATATACTTCGTTTTTAGCCATTATCGAAAACAACAAAGCATTAAGTATAAAGTTAGATGTCATCCATGCTTTGAAGGACTATTCCTTTATACTTAACACTTTGCGTATCATTTCTGCCTTTAAGGAGGCAGTTCCTATGAGAGATCTTCTTTAGGCCAATACCTCAAGAAAGAGCCCTTTGATTAATATTCCTGCCAACATTTGATTTCCAAATCATCTAATTTCTGAGAACAGAAAGCATAGATGAAAGCAGAAGCCAAACGAGCATTTGTAATTAAAGGAACATTTAGGTCGATTGCTGCACGACGAATTTTGTAACCATTGCTCAACTCGCCCGTAGAAAGATTCTTGGGTACATTTACTACCATATCAATCTCCTTGTTGTGGAGCATATCGAGTGCTTGCGGCTGTTGTCCCTCTTCACTAGGCCAATGTACGAGCGTATTCTCTATGCCATTTTCTGTGAGATAACGACTTGTACCTGGAGTTGCAAATAGTTTATAGCCATGATCACGAAGCATTGCACTCGCAGCGAGCATTTCAGCCTTTTGTTTGCCATCACCTGTTGAAAGTAGGATATTCTTTGCCGGAATACGCTGCCCTACAGAAAGCATTGCTTTAAGCAAAGCGGAACGTGAATCCTCGCCCAAACAGCCTACTTCACCCGTCGAAGCCATATCTACGCCTAATACAGGATCGGCCTTCTGCAAGCGATTAAATGAGAATTGCGATGCTTTCACACCTACATAATCAAGATCGAACAAGCTCTTAGCTGGTTTCTCTACAGGTAAGCCCAGCATGATGCGAGTTGCAAGTTCAATAAGATTGATTTTGAGCACTTTACTCACAAATGGGAAAGAGCGCGAAGCACGTAGATTACATTCAATCACCTTGATATCATTTTCACGAGCCAAGTATTGGATATTAAATGGCCCGGAGATATGAAGTTCTTTAGCAATCTGCTTTGAAATCTTCTTAATGCGGCGTGCTGTTTCTACATAGAGCTTCTGAGGCGGGAACTGAATTGTGGCATCACCAGAGTGAACACCTGCAAATTCTATGTGTTCGGAAATAGCATAAGCAATGATTTCGCCATCCTTGGCTACGGCATCCATTTCCACCTCCTTGGCATGCTGCATGAATCTGCTTACCACTACAGGATGTTTCTTTGATACATTGGCAGCCAATTTCAAGAAGCGTTCGAGTTCCTCTTGATTAGAGCAAACATTCATCGCAGCGCCCGAGAGCACATAAGACGGACGAACCAATACAGGGAAGCCCACTTGCTTGATAAATTCTTGGATGTCGTCCATAGAAGTCAACGCACTCCATTCAGGCTGATCCACACCAATGCGATTGAGCATAGCCGAGAATTTCTCGCGATCCTCAGCATTGTCAATATACTTAGCTTGCGTGCCGAGCAGATTTACATTTTCTGCATCAAGACGCATAGCCAAATTATTAGGAATCTGACCACCAGTACTTACTATCACACCATAAGGACATTCCAAATCGAGAATATCCATTACGCGCTCAAACGTAAGTTCATCGAAATAGAGACGATCGCACATATCATAGTCGGTCGAAACTGTTTCGGGATTATAATTAATCATGATCGAACGATAGCCCTCCTTACGAATGGTATTGAGTGCCTGTACACCACACCAGTCGAATTCTACAGAAGAACCGATGCGATAGGCTCCCGAACCCAATACGACTACCGAACGCTTATCTTTTTCAAAACTTATATCATGTGCCACACCGCTATAAGTCAAATACAAATAGTTGGTCTGAGCAGGGTACTCAGCAGCCAACGTGTCGATTTGCTTCACAACGGGAAGTATACCTGCTTGCTTACGACGTGCACGAACAGCGAGAATCGCCTTCTCTATGTCCATTTCTTGTTCCATGCCGACAGCACGAGCTATCTGGAAATCCGTGAAACCTTGAACTTTTGCCTTACGCAAGAGGTCATTGCTAAGCACATTAATAGATGTGCAATTATGAAGTTCTTGATCGGTTTGATGAATCTTGTAAAGCTTTTGCAAGAACCAACGATCGATCTTGGTCAAATCATGAATTTGGTCGATAGTGTAACCTGCCTTAAATGCCTTTTCAATAACGAAGATACGCTTATCAGTAGGCTCTCTCAAGGCTTCATCTACATTATCAATCTTCAGTTCTTTATTATCTACAAAGCCGTGCATGCCCTGACCAATCATACGAAGACCTTTCTGAATTACTTCCTCGAAAGTACGTCCGATGGCCATTACTTCGCCTACCGACTTCATTGAAGATCCTAATTCGCGATCTACTCCATGGAATTTACCCAAGTCCCAACGAGGAATCTTGCACACCACGTAATCCAAAGCTGGTTCGAAGAAAGCAGATGTAGTTTTCGTTACAGAGTTCTTCAAGTCAAAGAGTCCGTAGCCCAAACCAAGCTTAGCAGCCACAAAAGCCAAGGGATAACCCGTAGCTTTAGAAGCCAAGGCTGAAGAACGAGAGAGGCGAGCATTTACCTCAATCACGCGATAATCTTCGCTATTGGGATCAAAGGCATATTGCACATTGCATTCGCCCACAATACCCACGTGACGAACAATGCGAATAGAAAGTTCACGAAGTTTGTGATACTCTGAATTTGTAAGCGTCTGAGAAGGAGCTATTACGATACTTTCGCCCGTATGAATACCCAGTGGATCGAAATTTTCCATATTACATACCGTAATACAGTTGTCGAAGCGGTCGCGTACTACCTCGTACTCTACTTCTTTCCAACCCTTCAAACTTTTCTCTACCAATACTTGCGGAGAGAAAGAGAAGGCTTTTTCTGCCAACTTGTTCAGTTCTTCTTCATTGTCACAAAAGCCAGAACCAAGACCTCCCAATGCATAAGCCGCACGCAAAATTACAGGATAGCCAAGATTTGCTGCAGCCTTACGAGCCTGTTCTATGGTTTCACAAGCTTCGCTCTTTATCGTCTTAACGTCAATCTCGTTGAGCTTCTCGACGAAAAGTTCGCGATCTTCCGTATCCATAATTGCTTGTACGGGAGTACCCAGCACCTTCAAGTTATACTTTTCAAGAATACCTTGTTCGTAAAGCTGCACACCACAGTTGAGCGCCGTTTGGCCACCAAATGCTAGCATAATACCATCAGGTTGTTCCTTCTGAATTACGCGTTCCACAAAATAAGGCGTTACAGGCAAGAAGTAGATACGATCTGCCACGCCCTCCGAAGTCTGCACCGTAGCGATGTTCGGGTTGATCAAGATGGTTTCAATACCTTCTTCCTTCAGTGCTTTAAGGGCTTGTGAACCTGAATAGTCAAATTCTCCAGCTTCACCGATTTTCAGTGCGCCTGAACCAAGGAGAAGAACTTTCTTTATCGTAGTCATGTATGGAATTTCTTTAAGATTTATAAGGTGATGAATCATTACTCAAAAATTAGCAATTCCTTTCACCTCACAAGGATTTATTTATTCAGTAATTTCACAAACTCATCAAACAGGAATTCCGTATCTACCGGACCTGAGCAAGCTTCTGGATGGAACTGTGCTGAGAACCAAGGATTCGTCTTATGACGTACACCTTCGTTAGAGCCATCATTCATATTAATAAAATAAGGTTCCCAATCAGCAGAGAGCGTACGACTATCAACAGCATAGCCATGATTCTGTGAAGTAACGAAACAGCGATTAGTGCCTACCATGCGAACGGGCTGATTATGGCTACGATGGCCATACTTCAATTTATAGATAGTAGCACCTGCTGCCTTTGACAAGAGTTGGTTACCCATACAGATTCCCATACAAGGACGCACATTGGGATTGGCCAAGAATTTCTTGATATTATTAACGGCATCTACACAAGTATCAGGGTCGCCAGGACCATTGGCGAGGAAAAGGCCGTCAAACTCCATGTCGTTGAAATCATAGTTCCAAGGCACACGAATTACTTCCACTCCACGATTTATAAGACAACGAATGATGTTGTTCTTCACACCGCAGTCAACGAGTACTACCTTTTTAAGACCTTTGCCTTCGTTATACCTAATAATTTCCTTGCATGATACTTGGGCTACATAATTCACCCCTTCATATTCTGCTGAAGGAATATTATCAGGAGCATCGTCGAAGAGAATTTTACCCATCATCACTCCATGTTCACGCAACACTTTGGTCAATTCTCGAGTATCTATCCCCGTGATTCCTGGCACTTTCTCACGTTTAAGCCAGTCTCCGAGGCTTTCCACAGCATTCCAATGGCTGTATTGTTCACTATAATCGCTCACGATGATAGCCGATGCATAGATGCGATCACTTTCCATGTAAGTGGCGAGACCATTTTCTTCTACAGTGAAGGGGGGGACACCATAGTTGCCTACGAGAGGATAAGTCAAAGCCATAAGCTGACCTGCATACGATGGATCCGTCAAACTCTCAGGATAGCCCATCATGGCAGTATTGAATACCACTTCTCCCGCCACAGGAGCTTCATAACCAAACGACTGACCATGAAATTGAGTTCCGTCGTCAAGAACTAATGTTACGTTACGCATATTATTGAGTTGATGAGTATTTTCTTATATATAGGATGTGTACTTAATAGATAGTCTACGCTTTATATTGATGTTCGAAGTAGTTAATAAAAGCTTCGTTCACCCGTTTGTTACCCCCAGGTGTAGGATAATGGCCTGAGAAATACCAATCACCTGGAGAATGCGGACACGCGCGATGCAATCCGTCAAGACTCTGGTATACTATATGAATCTCAGTAGTCACACCTTCTGGACGAAGCATTTCTGCCATCTTTTCAGAAATTTCCTCCGTAGTGAAAGGCTTGTATACTTCTCTCACATAGTTAATCACCTGCTCTTTGGGGAAATTCTCTTGTGCCTTGCATTTTTTGTATATATTCTTGAGACGATCTTGTAAGCCACGATCGCGATGTAAAGCAATAGCAGCACGGAAAGCAATAAACTCTTCCATATGTGCCATGTCAATACCATAATAATCGGGATAGCGCACTTGCGGTGAAGAACTCACCACTACAATGCGTTTGGGATGTAAACGATCCATGATACGAATCACACTTTCACGTAATGTTGTTCCACGAACAATGCTATCGTCGATTACCACGAGATTGTCCACACCTGGACGAATCGAACCATAAGTAATATCATATACATGAGCTGCAAGATCATTACGGGAATTGCCTTCTGCAATAAAAGTACGCATCTTTATATCCTTCCATGCCAACTTTTCTGAACGAATGCGGCGAGAAAGAATCTCGTAAAGTTTTTCGTGCGTAATATTGCTTCCCAGCTTTTCTATTTCCTCTGCTTTTTGGCGATTTAAGCACTCGTCAAACCCCTGCAACATGCCATAATAGGCAGCCTCAGCAGTATTGGGAATATAACCTAGCACCGTATTGTCTAGCTCGCCATTAACCGCTTTCAAAATCGGTTCAACCAAAGTACGTCCTAGCTCCTTACGTTCGCGATAAATATCCACATCCGATCCACGGCTAAAGTAAACTCTTTCAAAAGAACAAGCAGCATACTTCTGCGGTTCTAGTACACGTTCCACTTGGATTTTCCCTGATTTCGATACAAAAAGACCTTGACCAGGAAGCAATTCATGCACTTTATCCGCATCCAAATCAAATGCAGTCTGTATCACGGGACGCTCCGAAGCCACTACCACAATTTCTTCATCGCGATAGTAGAATGCAGGACGTATACCCCACGGATCGCGTAATGTAAACATCTCACCCGATCCTGTTGTACCGCATACCACGTAGCCACCATCCCACACAGGAGCAGACTGCGAGAGTACATTTTTCAGATTGATATGATTTTCAATATAGGTCGTAATGTCTATATTCTCAAGACCCTTACTTTTCGCCTCATCATAGCAACGCTCACTTTCTCGATCGAGCCTATGCCCTAATTGTTCAAGAAGCAAATACGTGTCCGACACCATTCGAGGATGCTGCCCCTTCACGGCAATTGCCTTGAAAATTTCGGGTACATTCGTCATATTAAAGTTCGCACAGATGCAGAGGTTTTTTGCACGCCAATTATTGCGACGCAGAAATGGATGAACATACGAAAGGCCACTCTTGCCGGTGGTAGAATACCGGAGGTGGCCCATATATATTTCGCCGGCAAACGGCACGTAGCGGGCTGCAAAGTCCGCATCATGCAACTGTTCGCTTGAAAAATTGCTAATTTCCTTATGTACGTTACCAAAAATCTCTTGTATAGCCCCACCGCCCAAGCCGCGTTGCCGAAACATAAATTCCTCACCTGGAGCAGCCTGCATTTTCACGCAAGCAAGCCCTGCACCCTCTTGACCGCGATTATGCTGCTTTTCCATCAGCAAGTAGAGCTTATTCAAGCCATACATCCACGTGCCATATTTCTTTTCATAATAACTGAGCGGCTTGAGCAATCTTACCATTGCCACACCACACTCATGTTTCAAAGGTTCCATTCGCTTGAGACTTTGGTTTTCGTCTGCAAAGTTAGTGCAATTCGAGCGCATAACAAAGTGAAAGTCGAAGATTTTCTCTTTGCCACGACGAGAAGAAACAATCCTTCTATATTAGCAGCGAGAATCAAAAACTCTGCGTACATCCTATAAAGGCAACCTACACCACCTTTATAGGACGTACACAAAGGGTTGCCACTATCGCCACTTACAAAGTCCGCTCTTCTTAACGCTTTGACAAAACAGGCAGATGAATAACGCGCGCCATCCCAAACTCATTGCAAAAGGAAACAGTGCAGCCAATAGCATGATTTGTGCATACAACACATAGACACTTTGCCTTGGAGTAAAGGAGCGTTCAAGCAACACACTATAAAAACGAGCCATCACGTGCATCATGTGAGCTCTTCCTAACATACGAGTCACCACTTGCAACGACAAAACATCAAAAATAGAAAAATTACGAGTTTGCTTCTCAAGGATTATTTCATTCTTTTGCATAGTTCTAAGAGTTTTTATTATCAGTATTATTCCTTATTTGCCTGCAAAGGAAATGTTAAAGTGTGACAGAACGCAACAATCGCAAAATAAAACGTTAAAAAACAGCCACAATCCACATTTCTATCTCTTTTTTCCTCTTCTCCTCTCCGGTGCTGGGCAAGAAAGGCCCTTTACCTTTCCACTCAGCATGATGATACGGCCTTCCTTCGGGGCACGGAAAATCGCCTCTCTGCATAGATGGGATTTTTCCCTTGTGAACGGAGATTTTCGTAAACTGCGAGCGGAGTGCTCCGAACCTCGTCATTATCATGCTTAAACCTAAGCCTTTCCGTTTCTACTTGAAGACTTTCTCGTCTACCACAGGCCTGTGGTAGAGCTACCGGACGGCAGCGGTAAAGCTACCACAGGCCTGTGGTAAAGCTACCGCACGGCAGCGGTAGAGCTATCACTGGGCAGTGTACGACGGAAAGATGTGCATCTGCAAAAGGTAAAACGAACATCTGTGAATGGTAAAACGGGCATCTGTGAAAGGAAAGACAAATCACTTTTCTCATCATACAACCAAAAATATCCCCTAGTTTTCTACTCGGGACTTGCACCCGTTAGATAATGCTCATGCCGAGCGTACACAAAAAAAATGCAAGAACCACTTTACAGCGTTCTTGCATTTTGAGAGCCGAAAGCGGGACTCGAACCCGCGACCTATTCATTACGAATGAATTGCTCTACCAACTGAGCCATTTCGGCCTTTTGCTTAATTAGGTAATCTATTGATTATCCTCATTTGCGAACGCAAAGTTATACATTTATTTATAAATAGCCAAACAAAGCACTATTTTTCTCGAAAGTTTTTTGTCTTTGAAGTAGATTTAAGGAGGCAATAAGAAGATTCGTTCGATGGATAACATGCCCTTGCGTCGACATAGCATCTTGTCAAAAGAGGAATAAGACATTTCTTCTAATACCAGCGCAAGACGCACCGCCCACATAACCAATAGACCAACCATCTTGCACGAATGCGCAATGAGCACTCCTATATATATTATAGGTGGTTCTGTAAATTCTGATGATGGAATTTACAGAACCACCCTTATAGAAGCCGAAGGACTAGTTCTTCATTATTGACCAAACACCTTCTCGTAGTCGGTTGCAAAGTTTTGGTAAGTTTGCGTCATTTTCTCTACCTTCTTTTGGTAATCAGTTTGACTCTTTGCCCATTCTGTGGGCGGATACCAACGTATGTCATCACGTTTCTTACTTAGTTTAAGCGTACATCCATTAAAAAAATCTGAGGGAAGACCCAAATCATGTGCTCCACCACTCAGTGTGGGATATTTACTCAAAGTGTGCACTCTAATGGATCGATCTTGACCAGGAACCCATCCCTTAATAAGTGAGAACACCTGCAAGTTGCCTAATGTGCATTCGCCCGTATTGTCATTTACTTGCACTATCTCTATTCTGTAGCGACGTGGAACAACAGAACCATTTTCAAAACCATCCATCATCATCATTAAATTGAACCAAAGGTTTGCTCCCATATTATCAGAAACTACACGCAGATTATGATACATAGCCGACCCTGCATCTACCACAATATATTGTTTTCCGCCCTCCTTCTGCATGCCAACGATTTTCATAGGAGGATAGTACACATTTACCGCCAATGAACCACCTACATATCGTTTCATCGGATCTAGCATCAACGCCAAGTAGCCATAAGTATTTTTACCAAATGGACTGCAGATATTTTTCTCCTTACTCATTTCTGCATAGAGAGGAACATCTATGTAATCATTTCCTGATAGTTTCATTTTGAGAGTTCCTTGGTAAACGTTCGAATGATTAATTTCCTCTATCACTGGACGCTTAAGAAATGTCACGGTAGCTGTATCATTCTCAAACACTGAGAATGACTCCTCGCCTATTTCTCTATTTCTCAATCTGATACTAGTGACCACCCAGCCTTCATTAGGCTTTGCTTGAACAGATACCTTATCGCCATATTTAATAGGAGATTTTCCTACAACAGAAGCACTACCTCCTTCTGCTGGATTACATTTTACCTTGACCGAATAAGTTTGATCAATTTTCCCCGTAGGGCCTTTAGGCTTTTTGTTTGTTCCACCACAATCTACAACGACTTTGTTTTCGTCATAATCATCGGAATGAACAAAGCCTTTCAAATCCTCCGCCGTAAAGCACTCTTCACCAAAGAGCCAAGCAATCTCGCCCGTATATTTTACCAAAGCCATAAAACGCTTATCATCTATCCTGATATTATCTGCGATAATATAGCCATCTTTGCTCGGTTGGCTAAATCCTCTAATATAGCCGTGCTCCCACATATCACCTAATTCCTTTAACACCAATCGTCCTCTACTATCAATTACGGCAGTTCCCGAATGGATAGTGTACAATCCAAACGAATCGAAAGGGTTGGAGGCCCACAATTCTCCTGCATATATTGAATGTCCGTCGCTGCTATATGTCGAGTAAGCATCCGTAATATTGAAATTATCATCTACAGAAAACACTCGGTCCCAATAATCCTTAATACCACGAACCAATGCGTGGCCTTCATAAAATGAAGTTCCACCATACGACACCGCGAGTTTACGCCCCTTCAAGTCATAATAAGTCGTTGTAGGTTCACTCCCATCAGAATACACATAGTATTTGCCATCACGCACATCACCTATCACATAAGTTTCACTCAAATCGAATTGTGTAGAAACGACAGAAGTTGTCAGCACTGTTTTTCCTGTGCAGTCAATCAACGTCGCCGTATAATTTCCACTGCCCTCGTTTCGAACAAATGTCCATGCATAGCCTTCGCTAAAGTCGCGCACTTTATCCCAACGGGGCTGAATGACCACTTGGCCTTTCTCATCCATGAAACCCCATTTATGTCCACGCACTTGAAAAGCACGCAAGCCACACTTGAGCGCACGAGGTTTTCCCTCACAACCATAGCCAAAAATCAAGTTGGTGGGCGATGGAAACTTTTCTCCCCGCGTGTTAATGAAGAAGTTTCCAAGTTCTTGATAGCCCTGCATCTTGGTCACATAAGCAAGTCCATCAACAAAACCAGACTGCGGCTTCCAAGACGGATCAAGATTTCTCACCGATCCATCCTTATATAGTATCGAATAGAATTCCTTGCCGAAGTTGTTTTTCTTAGCAGATTTGGCAATGAGCGCACCATTATCAAATAGCATATTATTATCTCCTCGTGTTCCCAATGCTTTCCATTCTGGACCAAATAGATACTCACCATCTATTGTCCACACAGTAAGAAGATTCTTATCTATTAAGCAGAATGCGCCTTCGCTCACATTGTAAAGCGCATCTGAGTAAAAACTGGAAATCACCTTATAGTGTGTTCTGCTAGTAAGATAGGGCACCATATAAGGTCTTATGTCATCTGGATTGTCCTGTTCACTTTGAGAATCTTGCTGCATCACGTATTCTGTGAATGTCTTAACTTCTTGAGCCGACGATGCTAAAGGTCTAGCAGTAAATGTTAGGGTTGCCAACGCTGCGAACCCTAATGTTGATAGAATGTTCTTTCGCATTTTCCGTAGTTTTTTTGGGGGTTAATAATCTCTCAACTCTTTTTTTCACCATATATCAGTAGTCCTGATGTGACAAAGATAAGAACATTTACAGAATATTCCTCTTTTTTCCTTAAAAATCTGCCCAAATATTCAGAATAGCTTAAAATGAGCGATTTATGAGTATATCACCTGAATAGAGGTAATGATTTGGCAATGGTTCTAATTTCTGCAATTTGCATACATTTGCTTGTCAAACAACTCTTTTCGTATGCAAAAAATACAATAATTTATGTGACACACAAAGAAATACATATTTTTTAACGAGAGAAACTCACTAAAAAATCTGTGGATGAAGTTTGCCCATTAGAAAATATTGGCAAACGCCATCACACAGAATTTTATTTTCCGCTTTGTTGCGGAACCATATATTGAGAGAGATTTATAATCTATCCATTTCTTCACTT
>ENA-ORSO01000102-ORSO01000102.1-human-gut-metagenome-genome-assembly--contig:-NODE-102-length-75847-cov-3.815495_pt1 | contig 75847 bp, 52 predicted proteins | sample MGYA00241902_ERZ509168 | MGnify/ENA primary metagenome ERZ509168 (study PRJEB26280, sample SAMEA2338806) | human gut metagenome | biome: human gut; feature: human-associated habitat; material: faeces... | reverse complement strand
AGGTTGCGGCGCGCGTCGGTGTGAGCCGGCGGGTCGATCCCGCTCCCGGGCGGAACGGGCACGCTGATGTTGGGCCAGCGCGCGAGGTCCTCCTCGGTGAGCTTCCTTTCGGCGTGGTAGATCGCCTCGAGCGGATGCCCGCGGCGCACGACGTAGCGGTACGGCGACTCGAGAATGCGCACGCTGCGGATCCCGGGCGACGTCTTTTCCGTCGGGAAGATGCCGAAGTCGATTTCGCCCGTGCTCAGCTTGCCGACGAGGTCCGATTCGATTGGCAGGATCTGGAAGTCGAGATGCGGCGCCTTGTCAATGATGGCGGGAATCACCTTCGTGAGAATCGAAACCGCGCCGAAGTCTGCGCAGGCGATGCGGATGAGGCGCTGGGCCTGCGCGGGATCGAAGACGGGAGGCTCGAACAGGTCGTCGAAGCCGTCAAGCAGAATGATCGCCTTGGGCAGAAGGGCCATGGCGCCCGGCGTGGGCATGAGGCCGCTGCGGCTGCGTACGAAGAGCGGCTCTCCGAAGGTCTCGCGAAGGTGCGTGAGCATGCGGCAGGCGGACGACAGGCTGAGGTTGAGCTTTTGGGCGCTGACGGTCAGGGACTGAAGGCGGCAGAGCGTCACGAAGAAGAGAAGGTCCTGCTGGCTCAGGGAGGACTGAATCATGGTGCTGGTCCCGGGCTGAAAAAAAAACGACGTTCGGGTGGATGCTCCGAACTCCTTCTGCGGCAGGTGCTTTGATGGATCCATGAGGTTAGCACGAAGCGTTTCTCCGGTGTGGGCGAGCCGGTTGGGAATAACCCGAACGGCGCGCACGAAATCGCCAGATCTGACAAAAGGCTCATGGCCGAATTCGCAAAATGGAGGAGGAATGAGCTTATGGAAGGCAGAAAACACGCTCTGTAACATTCGGAACGTAGGGCGGCGGCTTGACTCGTCCCGCCTCATCCGACCAGTGCGTCGGGCGTTTCGCGGATGCGGACGTCCGCGCGACATTCACAAAGGAATAGAGAAGATGAACCGCAGAAAGTTTTTGAGCTGTGCCGTGCTTGCGGCGACCGCGGGCGCCACGGGCGGCGCCATGGCCATGGGCACCGCCTCGGGCTACAACGTCGTGGGCTTTGCGGCCCTTTACGGTCCGTTGGGCGAAGTGCTCGTCAATCCGTACGGCATTGCGCCGCTCACTGCCATCATCAAGAACGGCGGCTATGAACTTCTCGATGCCGACGTGCGCGTCGTGCCGAAGAAGGGCGGTCAGGAAATCGCCTACAAGGTCTCCCGCTCCCAGCTCCTCACGCACGGCGGCGTGCCGGTCTTCGGTCTGTACGCCGACTACCAGAACCAGGTCGAAGTGACCGCCAAGAAGCGCTTCAAGGGCCAGGTCGAAACCGTCAAGTTCACCTACACGATCTACGCCGGCCCGATCACCGGCATTCCGTCCGGCGCCCCGCACGAAAAGAGCCTGATGTTCAAGGCCAACGTGAAGAAGGTCTCCAAGAAGTTCGCCGACCGCCTCTACTTCGTCAACAACCTCGGCACGCCGAACGCCCAGACCATGCGCACCATCTGGAACAACCCGATGGGCGGCGCCATGACCTGGCAGTTCCCGCCCAAGACGGTCATCATCGACACGAAGGGCGAAATCCGTTGGTTCCTCGACTACCGCGACCTCTGGAAGCCCGAGGATCCGTATTCCAACGGCGTGATGATGGGCTTCCACCAGAATCCGGACGGCTGCCTCACTTTCGGCTTCGGCCAGCGCTACGCCAAGTACGACCTCATGGGCCGCAAGATCTGGAACCGCCGTCTGCCCAACGCCTACGCCGACTTCTCCCACGCCCTGGATCCCGCCCAGAACGGCCACTACTTCCTGCGCGTCTCCTCCGCCGACCTGCGTCGCGCCGATGAAAAGCGCGTGCACACGGTGCGCGACGTGATCATCGAAGTCGACCAGAACGGCACGGTCGTCGACGAATGGCGTCTCTTCGACATCCTCGACCCGTATCGCTCCGACGTGATCAAGGCCCTTGACCAGGGCGCCGTGTGCCTGAACATCGACCCGTCGAAGTCCGGCCACACGCTCTCCGCCGAAGAGCTCGCCAAGCAGGAGGCCGAAGGCGAATTCGGCGACATCGCCGGCGTGGGTCCGGGCCGCAACTGGGCTCACGTCAACTCCGTCGACTACGACCCGACCGACGACTCCATCATCATCAGCTCCCGTCATCAGTCCGCGCTCATTAAGATCGGCCGCGACAAGCAGGTGAAGTGGATCATGGGTTCGCCCGAAGGCTGGGGTCCGAAGTTCGCCGACAAGGTGCTTAAGCCCGTCGACAAGGACGGCAAGCCCATTAAGTGCGAAGGTTCCAAGTGCGAAGGCGACTTTGACTGGACCTGGACGCAGCACACCGGCTGGCGCGTCGACTCTAAGTCCGATAAGGATGTCTTCTACCTCTCCGTTTTCGACAACGGCGATGCCCGCGGCATGGAACAGCCCGCTCTTCCGGAAATGAAGTATTCGCGTGCGGTCGTCTACAAGATCGATCAGAAGAAGATGACGGTCGAACAGATCTGGGAATACGGCAAAGAACGCGGCCACGCTTGGTACAGCCCGGTGACGTCGCTTACTGAGTACTATCAGGATAAGAATTCTGTCTTCGTTTACTCCGCCACGGCCGGCGCTCAGTTCAACTTCAAGACCGGCGCGTTTGAATCCGCTCCGAACCCCTACATTGATGAATTCAAGTGGGGTGAAAAAGAACCGGCCGTTGAAATTCAGTTTAAGAATACTTCGGGCTATCAGGCCATGCCGGTTGACCTGAAGAAGGCATTCAACTAATTCCTCTTCCTTCTTTATTTGCCGGACGGATGAAGCGTCCGTCCGGCTCTTCAAACAACCCTTAACCGTCCGTATCAGCAGTCTGTACGGACGGATTTTTTAGAACTTCCAACTCGCGTGGGCTTGTGTGTTATAGCCTTTGCGGACACCAGTGTAGGCATTGAGACCAATGGAGAGGTCAAAGGTATTGGCGTAGTTCTGATACGTCCATCCAAGAGACGCAATACCCGTACTGCCTTCCAAATCAGCTTCATTCAAGACCAATGTCCCGTAACGATCCTGAGCATGTCCTTTGGCATCGGCCTTGAAGGCGTACTCATAGGTGAGCGCCGCATACGGATGCATCCTTCGGTCATACTGATACTCCATCAGAGTGCCTAACTGTCCTCGATGAGCGTTAAGCGAATTAAAGTGGAAAGTCGCGCCTGAAACCTCCGACGAGCCGGCAGCCTTGTATGACTCGCCTTCACGGCCATCATAGAAGTAATTCAGGAAGGTGCGGTTCTTCAGTTTTTTGGTCAGCTGAAATTCGCCGTAGGCGCCCGCATGAGCCCCCCAATAAGCACTGGTGCGGTCAAATTCAGCCTTCACCCCAGCAATTGGCACATCGAATTCGCTCCGAATCATCCCGCCCTTCACGTAACCCGTGAAGTGCAGCCAATCAACTGCCGCGGCACAGTTGCCGTAAATACCGACGCCGACATAATTATTCTTGCCGTCTCCCTTGACATGTCCTATCGGTGAAGTCGTAGGAGAACGCGCATCATATGTGCCGCGCCCCATTTCCAAGAAGGCACCGACCTCTGACTGCTGCAGTTTGAAGGCGTATCCCAGCAATCCGGACACAATTGTCTCATCCAGATCGCCGCGAACATCCAACTCGTAGCCGCCTACCCGTGCCGCGGCGAAGGGACCAGGCTGCCGAGTTCCTTTCCGAGACTTGAGCGTTGAATCAATAAGAAGCTCATCCGCAGCAAAAAGCGCTGCTGCTGAGGAAAGACTCGACAGCATCAAAACATTGGTTTGGTCGTTCACCTTGTCTTTGCTCGGCCGCCGATTCTTGATCTTCGCAATAAGCATTTGCTCTGTTTTCATCGAAAGATCGTAATCGTCTTGGGTGAGTTCACTCTTTTCGACGCGGGCTAAAGACTTAATGGATTCCACATTGAGATCCCGTTTGAGTTCACTGACGGAAGTCCCCGCTGCCAGACGATTAGTCAAATCATTTAAAGCAATGCCGCTGGAGCTATTGATCAACCGAATTTCATCGCCCGCCTTCAAATTCAATGCAGTCCCGGAAAGCGTGATGCAGCTGGACTTGCCGGCATCGGAATGCAGCAAAACAGGGGATGAACCCTTCACAGAAACAACCGCCTCGTCTGGACCGAGAGAAGACAAGAGCGCTGGGGTCAGCAGAAAGTTCAAACTTGCACCGGGTGCTGCAGAGAATTCAGTGAGCTGAGACCGATCGGTAATATTCCAGTATGCGTTTTTATCCGCAGTACCAGAACCGACATGCATAGCAATCGTACCGTTGTCACTTATGCGAGTATTCCCCGAAAACTGCACCAGTCCCTTTTTTGTACTGTTGATGTAAATGCGGGCATCGTTTTCTGCAGATATCTCAGACTGACTCAGCGTAACAAAATCTTTTTGAATATCCGCTGCGGAATTGTCGATGCCTACCAAAGCTTGGGAGGCATTGGTTGTCAGTGAATCCGTCACCGTCACCTTAGCCGCATTCTTCAAATACACAGCTTGTGTAATGCCTCCGGACATTTGAATATTGGCCGATTTCGCCGTGACATCTGCTTCGCTCGCAGCACGAATGCCGATCGCTTCAGTATTGTCACGAAAATCCATCGTCAGCTCATCCAAAACGTTAACCCTATGAAAAGCATACAGCCCATAGGCGGTCTTGGTTTTACTGACTGAAATGTCAGTTTTGCCTGCAATGGAATAGTCGCGATTCGAAAGGAGCGCTAGAGCGCAGCCTCTTGCATTAGGAGCATCCTGAATAGAAATGCGTATTGGACCAGAAACCGAAATTTGCTCGGCAGGATTTTTATACTTGGATTCATCACCCTGTCCCACGTACAAAGCATCAATAAATTCCAGATTTTTCGAACCGCTGCCATTTAACTGCAGACTGAGCGATTCGGCAGAGAACCTGCCGCCGTGCCAGACCCTGATGCCATTCATTTTTGGATCTTGGACTCCCGCTGTCATCGTTATGTCGGCGAATTTCGTATTCAGGGATCCGTAAGGCCGAACGTCCGCTCCAAAAGTTCGCTGCGGGCTCACAGCTATTGTGGATCGATCAACGTTCATCGTAAAACCCCTAGTGAAAGTTCCCACTCCGGACAGCACAACTCCGCGAGCTACAGACCCTTCCATCAAAGTCCTCTTTGTATCGACGCTAAGCAAAGCGCCCTCAGAAACACGTATGAAGTGTCTGTTATAGAAGTCGCTGTTGCCGTAATCTGTTGAATCATCAGATTTTTGCAGAATCAAATTGCCGCCGGAAAATGCAATACCGGCCTCCGTTTCGGATTTAACAACACTTGATTTACTGCGATTATTCGTATTTTGGAAAGTCAGCGTTTCCTCGGGATCTATTTTTATCCGCACCAATTTATCTGCTCGTTTCGAACGAACCGTATTGGCATAGTCAACAGAATAATTTTTGCTTTCCTTAAATTCCGTACTTTTCTCAATGCACGGGTTTGCCGCAATAGTATTACTACCGAACACTAGGCTGACCGCCAGTGTTACAGATGAAAGATTTCCCTTTTTCATAAATCATCCTCAGGTTGAAAATTCATCAGCTCTGCCAGAAAAACCTTTGCTTCAAAGCACAGAGCCGTAGGCGCTTCAGGACAAAATGAAAACGACATTCATATTTACATTGAAGACGTCCATTTTCGCCCTGAGCATTTTTCAATCTAACAGACAAAATCTTCCATTTTTTGATAAAAAATCAGCGTTAACCCTAAATTAAAATGAAATCTAAAATTAGCAAAATAACAACAACGACAAAGAAATTTAACTGAAAAAACAAATTATTACGATAGATTAATATTTAGAAACTCGAATTATATCGTTAATTACGCTTTGAAGACATTAAAGATCGAGATTTATCATTCTCTGGATATTCTTCAAGCTCGAATATTTTCGATTGATGAGAGGAATTTTCTCGCGTTTAAAAACGGCATTTCTCAAGGCGTGAAGAACTTCGAAAAGTGCGATGAAGCCCTTGACTGCGCCGTCATACAGATGCGCAAAGATAAAATCGTCAGAACGCTGGCCGCCAATCACCGTTTAAGAGCCTTTCCGCTCTGAAGGACGAAGATTCCCTCCGGAGCCCTTACGCGTTTTTGGCGTCTGGGGGATCTCTTCGAATGAGCGCCTGCTGCTGACCTGCGGGTCTCTTGCAAGAAGGCCGGTTCGCTTGAGGAGCAGCGGACCGCTGCTCCGGATAGGCTCTTAGGCGCGACCCACGCCTATGTTGTTGGCGGCCACAACGCCGGCGCCGCACGGGAAACCGCACCTCGGACAGCAGAACCCTGCCCGCGTCAGGCCGACATCCAAGGTCGCTTGATGGTGAGAGGCCTCCTCATCCTTGAGGGGCGGCCCGAAGGTGACAGGGAAATCCGGATATATTTTTAAATTTCATGGAATGAATAAAAATATCGGCGGACTTCCCCTTTTTAGTGAGCAAGCCTCCCGTCATTCACGGCAGAAACAAAACCTCATGTTTCCTCGCTCCTCCCGCAGGGACTGTACCTGCGGGAGGATTTCGCTTTCGCCAGTGAAATCAGGAGGCTGCCACCCACACTAGGGCTTCCCGGCGATGATTCCCTCGATCTGCTCTTTAATGGCAGCAATGAGGGTGCTCACTTCCATGCCGCTGCGGGCACTGATGTCGGCAATCTTCACGTGAGGCAGCATCACGCGGGCGAGCGGCGTCTGCAGGAGCTTAAATTTGGGCGAAATGCGCGCCATGCGCTCCTTAAGCGCCGGGAAATCCTTGATGAGGTCCTTTAAATAAGTCTCGGCGGTGATTTCCGGAACGGTTTTCGGTCCCTCTGATGGAGCAACAGCGGCGCTCTCCGCTGCCGGGTTTTGCGAAGTCCGGGGTTCGGGCTCCTGGATCTGGTGCAGACGCTCGACGCTGTTTTCCCAATTTAAAAGCGTGCGGGAGCCCTGCATCTCGCGGATCTTAGTGCAGTCCTGCATCATTTCCAGCACGCCGCGAAATTTGCCCTCTGCATCGCGCACCGCGACATAGATGATGTAGATGAACTGACCGGGCTTATTGATCCAGAACTCGGCTTTGCTTTGTTCGCCGGAGCGGAACTTCTCGATGATCTCCATAACGACAAAGACGCTCGTGCGCGGATGGCAGTTCTGCACCTGCCGCCCGATTACATTCTTGCTGCGCGGGAAGACGCGGTGTTTGGTGTCGCTGTAAAAACGGACGATCTCGTTTTCATCAACATAGGTGATGTCGACGGGCAGGTGCCGATAGATGAGATTGATCTGATCGAGCGTGAGGTTTCCGGTGCTCACGTCAAACGTCTGCTCGGGCGAAGTTACCTTGTGCCCGTATTTTGCAAGCAGGGCTGCCAAGTCAGCAGCCAAATCACCGTCGGCGGCCTTCGCTTCCGGCGTTGCCTTGACGGGGTCGGCCTGCTGCGCGGCCTGCCCCCAGGCATAGCCGATTTCCCGGTCGCCCGCCTTCATCTGCTCGAATTCCGCAGCCGGAATAAGCGCTAAGGAGGTGGGATAGAGAATGGTTTCTTCCTTAGCCATCAAGTCGCGCAGATCATCGACAATGGTCTGCTGCATGGCGATGAATTCATCGTCCTTGTCGGCATCGAGGAACGAACAGGCCTTATTGATTTCATCGCGGATGAAGTCATCCAAGAGCCACATGGTGTCGGTCGGCCGATCAAAGCCGTGACGCTCCAAGGCCGAATAGAGCTGATTCTGCTTGCGGCTGAAGTGGATCTTGTACTTGTCCAAGCGGTCGTAGAGCTCAAGCCACTGGTTCTTGATCAGCGGGTACTGCACCAGATCCTCGATCTCCTTCAGGATCCCCCGCAGCGCATCGTTTTCTTGGTAATAGTGCGAGAGCGGATGATCGGCCGGGAGCTCCGGGCGTTTCGTGGAAAGCACGTCGCTGAAGAGATCAATCATCGCCTGAATGTCTTCCTTGCGGCATTCATCGGGATCGAGCGATTGCTGCCCCTGTTCGGCCACGGCAAACTCATAGGGCTCCAAGGTGCCCAATTCTGCCTTGGCTCTCCTGCGGCCCTCCTCAAGAGTGATTTCACCCGCGTTGTACGCGCGCTTTAATTCCATCATCGCCTGGAGCTTCTTCTCGTCAATGGCTTTGCCGAGGTTCTCCCGCATTTTTTCGTTGCTGTAGTTAGTCATGTTGTCCTCATCGGCCCGCCTGCCTGCCTGTGCATTGGCAGCAAGGCGAGATTGAGTCTCAATTTTATTGACGGATGGAATATTTTCCCTGAAAACAATTGTGTCTGAATAGAACTCGATTTCAGGCAGCACGAAATGGGGCGGACGCGGTCATCAGACCTCAGCGAAGAAGCACCGTCTTTGCTTCCGCGGGGAGCGGCCTCTGTGAGGTTCATGATGATGGATCGTGCTCAGACTCAAAAGACTGCGGCTTTGAAAATGCCAAAAGGTCCCATGAATGGGCGGTGCGTCATTGGAAAAAAAGCAGCGCGATAGGCTCGCGCTGCTTCTGCTAAAACGACCGCCCCAAAAAACACTCCGCTCACGGACGGATCCGTTATCCGGCGGTCAGGGCGTCAAACGCGGTCGTGTCAGGAGTGAAGAGCAGCCCTGCCGGGGGTGCAGAACCGGCTGCTTACCTCTGATGCCGAGCGCTTGAGGAATCCGTAAGAAGGCTTCTTTATTGATTTTCCAGTGCCTTATTTTTATTGTTGAGAATATCAATCTCGAGACGGTTATACGGAATCTCGATGCCCGCTTCTTCAAAGCGCCGAAGCAGATTCATCATGATGTCGGTCTTAATGCCTGCCGTTCCGTTTACCGGATCCTCAACCCAGAAATTGACATTGAGATCAATCCCAGAACTTGCAAACCGCGAAACGGAAGCCCAGGGCTTGCGGTCCTTCAGAATGCGGGGGCGATCCCGGCCGGCTTCGTCGAGCATCAGTTCAAGCGCTTTTTTCACATCGGCGTTGTAAGCCACTGAGATCTCAACCGTCTGAAGCGTCGGCGAATCCGAATAGGAAAGGTTCTGAACCTGCGAAGTAACGAACGATTCATTCGGAACGATACTTTCAACGCCGCCCGAACTCCGCACGACCGTAAAGCGCGTGTTGATTTCCGTCACCTTGCCGGTGAAGCCGCCGACCGTTACAAGGTCGCCGATCTTCACCGACTTGTCGAGCAGGATGATGAAGCCCGAGACGTAATTCGAAGCAATTTTCTGGAGTCCGAAGCCTAAGCCCACGCCGAGCGCGCCGCCGAAGACCGAGAGAATGGTGAGATCAATGCCGACCGTTCCCAAGCCGATGATGACCGCGATCACCATCAGGAAAATTCGAACCACGCGGCCGAGCACAACCTTGATGTTACCCGTCAGACTTTTCGCATCGCTGATCGTCTGTTCGATCATCTCGCTGATCCAGTTAGCCGCCGCAACGGTGAGCAGGACCGAGCAGACTGCCATAAAGAGCTTCCATACGGTCATGTTGCCCGAACCGATTGGAATGGCCGTCGCGTCAAGCACATCAACGAGGTCCGTGAGGACCCCGAAAAACTGCAGAACCGCCAAAATCCAGAACGTGACGACGATCGACTTCGTAATGCGGGGCGAAATGATGCTCGAACCCACCATTGCCTGCAGCAGTCCTAAAACGATTGCAAGCAGTGAGTAGGCATAAAAGAAACTGTAGGCGACCTTCAAGAGCACCAGACTAGATGCCTGATACCCCATCATCACCGCGCCGTAGGCGCAGCACGCCGTAACGGAGCCGGCCGCAAGTCCGAAAGCAATGGCATTGACCACGCTGAGCGCAAGACGCTTCATGCGCTGGGTAAACCGCTCTTTAAGCTCATGGGGCGGCATATACCGGGCAACGACGCTGCGCACAAGCTTCGAGCACACCAGGCCGGCCAATACGGCGGCGACGATAACGCAGAGCTGGAAAAGGACATTGCCCCACGTGAGACCTTCCAAAAGCTTTTCAAAGAAAACGACAAAGTAATTGGTCGTGTCGGCAATGGCGTCGGTGAGGTGTTCCGTTCCCATCGACAAATCAGGCCCATGCACAGCAGCATCGGCCGCTTCTGCTGCCGCAGATGAGGCGGGATCGGTTTCAGTAATTGCCATATATTCAACTCCACTTGGTGTCTTAAGCTGATAAATTCAAAAACATAAATGTCAGCCGCCTCTGTGCAGGCAAAGCGGGCTGCTCAAAAGCAGCACGGATCATAACGGCCCGCTGCCTTTTTTGGCGGCATCCAATGATCGGGTTTGCCCGTCGCTGCGCACCTCTTTTGTGCTCGCTTTCCCGAGGACGGTTTTCAAATTGATCGTCATTGCGAGGATGAATGCCCTGTTCAAGTGGGAACCCTCCGATAAGCAAACACTTAAGGGACGAACCATTGTTAAACAAAAACTATCAGGAATCATCTGTCACTTCTATCCTGAGAACGCTGACGCCATCATTGAGCGTTCTGCCTCTATAGTGGAGTCAGTTCCTCAGTCTCACCGCACGGAGCCGCCGCATGCGACGCATCTTCGAGCAGCTTCCCTACTTTCTGCCGGCCGAACCCGCTCCTTTCGCACGGCTTTTCCTCACCGAAGGCATTCGCCGCGAGGTTGCCAAAGGCGAACTTCTCAAACGCGGCGGCGAATCCCAGCGTCTTTTCTTTTTGGAGTCGGGTCTTTGTGCTTATTACGCAGCGGAAGCGGAAAATCACCGTCCGACGATCCTCTCTGTTTTGCTCCCCGGCCGCGCGATGGGTGACCTTACAGCCAGCGTGGGCACACGCTGCAATGTATTCACGCGGGCGCTTGAAAAAAGCGTCGTGCGCGTCGTGCCGCCCGCGGTGCTCACCGCCGCACTGATGAAGGATCCGGCGCTCGCTCAGCTTGCAATCCGCTCCGTCATTGCCAAAGAGGAATCCATTCTGGAAGGCATGACGGCGAACTTCATTCGACCGCCGGCCGAACGGATTGTGATCTGTGCCAAAGCCCTCTGCCGAGCAGAAAATGTGTCGCCCAGCGGCGGCTGGCACAGACTGCCGCTCACGATTTCTGCCGAGCGCATCGGCGAGATTGTCAACCTCAACCGCGTGAGCGTTGCCCGACAGCTGTCCTCCTGGATGAAAGCAGATCTGGTTCGCCGAGACGGGCGAAAACTGCTTTTTTCCGACCGGCTCTTTGCCGCCGTTGACGACTGGATTGAGAATCCCGTGCCGAAATGCCCGCTGCCGGCCCAAACGTCAAACGGCTCCGAGGTCATGAGACCCAGAAGCCGTTTGAGCTTAGCCGAATGAAGATCGAATGGCTTCGATCTGCTAGCAGTGCCGTTACTTCAGCGTGCGGATGTATTCGGCCGCAGAATCCACTGCGATGCGCCCCGAATTAACGGCGAAGCCTACCGTCGAGCCCGCCATTAAAAGATCATACGAGTCGCCGTACATGCCGCCCACATCGTTTCCTGCCGCGTAAAGCCCCGGAATCGGGTCCTCTTCGGGCGTAACGACTTCAAAGCGTTCATTGGCCTTAATGCCGCCCAAGGTCCCTAGAGAGCTCGCCACGGACTTGATGGCATAGAAAGGACCGGTCTTCACTTCGCGCAGATATTTCGGATCCTTGGCAAATTCCGCATCGTGACGAACGTCACAGTAGCCGTTATATTCCGCCACTGTCTTCTTAAGCTTATCGGCATTCATGCCGGTCGCTTTCGCAAGACCCTCGAGCATATCTGCCTTAAACGCCCAGCCAGCCTGCACCGCCCCGTCCCAGTCCTTTTGGAAGTCGGAGAGCTTAGTGCCGACCGGCACCATTACGCCGACGCCGAGGTCAATGCCCCGGTCCTTTTCCATATGGTCGAGCGTCTTTTGGTCATAGACCACGAACATCGTTCCGCCGATGCGTTCCAGGGCGTTGCCGGCAAACGGCCATTCGAGCATGATTTCTTCGTTGCAGAACCGCTCGCCCTTAGGCGACAGCCAGAGATGCGGCTGCTTGGCGGTAGCGCTCACCTGATTGGTTGTGGATACGCCTCGGGGACCCGGACGATAAGAGGCCTGCACCTCCGTGCCTTCCTTTCCGCCGCCGACGGCCCAGGCCATCTGGATGCCGTCGCCGGTCTTGCCCGTCTGCGCGAGGCCGTCCGCATCGGCAAAGCGGAGATATTTCTCACGCATGGTCTTGTTGTCAAAGAAACCGCCCGTCGCAATGATGGTCGCCTTGGAACGGATGGTGATCTTGTCGCCCGCTTTGTTCGTCGCTTCAACGCCGACCACGCGGCCGTTTTCGGTAATGAGCTTTTGTCCCCAAGTGTTCGTCAAAAGCGTCTGCCCGGCTTTCTTATACTTGTCGATAAAGAGGTTGATCCAGCCCGCACCGCGGCCCTCGTAAATGTGCCAGGTGTACAGACCGTTGGGGTAGTTGGAAAAGAGCTTTTCGAACTTCACGCCGTTCTTGATCATCCAGTCAATGGTGTCGGCGGAGCGGTCAACGAAGGCCCGGACCATGCGCGCATTGCCGCGCCAGTGACCGTAATTCATGATTTTCATGAATGCTTCGTCTTTGGTGAGACCGTAGTTCCAGTTGCGCTGCATAGCGCTCTCAACGGCAAAGATGCCTTCGGAATATTTGCCGGTGCCGCCCGGAAGACCAGACTTTTCAAGCGTGATGACCTTCATGCCCTTTTCGGCGGCTGCCCAGGCAGCAGCGGTGCCGGACGCACCCGCACCGATCACGCAGAGGTCGGCTTCATAAGCCGCATCCGCAGAAAATGCAGGATTCATCATCATGACTGCTGCCGCGGCAGCCGCCGTCATCACGAATTGTTTCATTGTTGCTCTCCTTTGAATCAGCGGGCGTCCCTAGAGACGCGGGCTCTTTTTCAATGGAAGAGTGTTGATCAGCAAGACAAATTTCGTCTGTAGCACAAACTACAAAATGAGCTTAGGAAAAACGCGCAGACCGCAAACGGATACACGCATCCTTCACCGTCTGCGCCGAAAATGAACATATGCAGGCTCCCTACTGCCTGGGGCCATTCAAAAGGAGAATGACATGCCGAAGAACCTCTCTCGGCGCAAGTGGCTTAAAACCGCGGCGCTCACCACAACACTCTTTGCCGGCGCATCTTCCGCATCTGCCAAAGCTTTGGATCCGATGCCCGAAAAGTGGGATGAAACCTTCGATGTTGTCGTCATCGGTTCCGGGTTTGCCGGTCTTGCCGCCGCTATTGAAGCTCGGCTGGCCGGCGCTTCGGTCTGCGTATTGGAGAAGATGCGCGTCATCGGGGGCAATTCCATCATCAACGGCGGCATCATGGGCGTTCCGGGAACACCCATGCAGAAAAAAGAAGGTCTGGAAGACTCGCCGGAACTCATGGCCAAAGACATGATGACCGAAGGGGGCGGACTCAACCAGCCCGAAAAAGTGCGGCATCTCTGCGAAGAGGCGCTCCCGACCTGGGAGTGGACCATCCAAACGCTCGGCGTTGAATGGGTCGAGGAGCGTGTGGCGCAGGAAGGCGGTCATTCCGTGCCGCGCTGCGCCATTGTTAAAAACGGCTCCGGTTCGGGCATTGTCCTCAAGGAAGCTGCCAAGCTTGAAGCGCTTGGCGTCAAACCGCGCACCCGCACTTATTTGGAGCGCATCATTCGAGATGCCGACGGCCGAGTGAAAGGCGTTCAAGTTCGTGAGGGCTACAGCTTCCCGAAGGCCGATTCGGGGAAGGTGAAGTTCATCGCCGCCCGCAGAGCCGTTGTGCTCTGCCACGGCGGCTTCGGAGCTGATATCAAATACCGCTCCATTCAGGATCCGAAGCTCACGGAGAAACTCGGCACCACTTGCCAGCCGGGCGCTACCTCTGAAGCCTGGCGCGAGGCTGCCCGCATCGGCTGCCAATTGATTCAAACGGACTGGATCCAGTGTGCGCCTTGGACCTCGCCCGTCGAAAAAGGGATGGGCATTGCGCTTTTCTTTGCTCAGGGCGCTGCGGCCATGTTCGGCGTGTGGGTGCAGGATAAGACCGGAGAACGTTTCGTGGATGAACTTGCCAACCGAAAAGTTCGAGCCGATGCCATCATGACGCTCCTCAATGAAGGTATTCACTGCTACGCGGTAGCGGATGCCAAAGGCGTTGAACCGATGGGCATTTCTCGCCCCGGCCTGCTGCAGAAAATGCTCGAACGAGGCTGCGTGAAGCAGTATGAAACGCTCGAAGCGCTCGCTGCCGGTGAAAAAATCAATCTTGCGGGTCTTCGAAAGAGTGTCGAGGAATGGAACAGCGCCGTTAAGAGCGGCACAGATGCGCATTTCAAACGCTATGTCAATAAGAAGGCCCAGCCAATGGGAACCGGACCTTGGTACGTTTCCACAATGGTGCCTAAGGTTCATCACTGCATGGGCGGGATCTATACGGATATGCAGGCGCGGGCGCTTGATATCTCGACCGATGAACCGATCCCTGGTCTTTTTGCCGCCGGCGAAGCGACGGGCGGCGTGCACGGTGCTGTTCGCCTCGGCTCCTGCGCCGTCACAGACTGCTTGGTCTACGGCCGCATTGCGGGCCGCACAGCGGCTCAAAATGAAAGCTGGATATGAATAAACAGAGTTCTGCCAACGGCTGAATCGAGTTTGGCCTAAGGGCTTTGAAGGCGGTTCGCGCACGGCACGCGGCCGCGTTTGCCGTCAGCGCTGCGGCCGAGCTTGGCAAGCTCCGCTGCAGCGCCCATCTCCATGGAGAAGAAAGCATGCCCGGATTCGTGGAGGAGCGTCGAGCGGTCGGCGTTCTTCCAGCGGGCAATCAGCCGTTGTTCGGGGAAGAAGTCGCCCTTGGAGCCTTGAGAAAGCTTCCCTTTGAGCTTGCTCAAGTCTTTTTTCCAATCGGGCGTGCTATCTTTTGCCGCGGCAGGTGGGGGACTCCATGGTTCGCGCCCCCTATTAAGCGCAGAAGCGGCGGTTTGGTTCTGCGGCCTGCCGGCATACGATGGGTCTATATCATAGGAAGAAATGACCCAGGTATCTGGGGCGGTCTTTTCTCCCATCTCCCATCGGCGCGTCATCGCGAGGCGAAAGCTACCGTTTGCAAGAACGACTCGGTCCTGATCTTTCCTTCTGCCCTTTTTGACTGTCGGCGAAATCACTCTCACTCTGGCATCGTCAAGAAACCGCTGAATTTGATCGGCTGCCCCCGGGTGCTTGGCGTCAATGTGTGCTAACCCATAGCCGCCTGCATAAGCATTATTTGGGTCTCCGGGTTTGCCATACATGATCCCAATATCCCCAAATTCTTTGTGGTGGAAGAGTGCAGGGATTGCACCTGTTTTCGCTTGCCTCAGACGGGCCAAGCCTTCAGCCGGCTTGCCGTTGTACTCCGGCATCATGGGGCCCAAACCGTCCGGCGACTCCATAGCCGCTTCGGCTTGTTGAAAACTACTGGCAAACGCCTCTAGCGACTCACCCCGGATCTGGATCTCCCCCGCCTCACTGCGAGTGATGTCTGGTTCCCCAAGGATGCGCGGACCGAACTGCGTCCATATCTGCTTCGCACTCATGCCCGTCCGTCTAGACATAGTCGCCACTGCGGCTTGATAGATCGCATTGAGCCAACGCGCGAAATTGCGGAAGGCCTTCTCAAGCCCCGGGTGAGCGGGCTAACTTCTCGTGCAATGGGCGCAGCTCCGCCGTGCGTTCGCCGAGCTTGGCAAGCTCCGCTGCAATGCCCATCTCCATGGAAAGGAAAGCATGCCCGGATTCGTGAAGGAGCGCCGAGCGGTCGGCGTTCGTCCAGCGCGCGATCAACCGTTGTTCGGGGAAGAAGTCGCCCTTAGAACCTTGAGAAAGCTTCCCTTTGAGCTTGCTCAAGTCTTTCTTCCAGTTAGGCGTGCTATCGTCTCCAGCGGCAGGCTGGGGCATCCACGGACTGCGGCCCCTGGAAACAGCAGAAGTGGCGACTTGGTTCTGCGGCCTGCCTTCATTCGGCGTATCTAGTTCGTATGCCGAGATAATCCAATTGCCGTCATTCCGCCATGTCATTGCAAGACGGTAGGTGAAGTTAGTGATAACTACGCAATTTGGATCTTTCTTTTTGCCCTTCCGGACCGTCGGCTTTATCCTTTTCACATTCGGGTCATCAAGAAACGCTTGAATCTGATCTGCCGCACCCGAATGCTTGGCGTCAATATGCGCCAAGCCATAACCGTGCCTTTAGTTGTTATTGGGATCGCGGCTTTTTTCATTCGCCGTAGCTGGTCCAGTTGCCATTACTCGTCACTTTCCCACGCTTGCGCCACTTCTTCACAAGCACGAGCATGTGCACGCCATCTTTCAAGATCGCTTTTTCTAAAGCCCCCTTTCTATCTTGGTGCACACTCTCAAGCCAAGCATGTTTGAGAAACTCTTCGATTTTGTCTGCCATTCCTGGATGCTTGGTGTCAATATGCGCCAAGCCGTAGCCGTCAAGGTAATCCTTCTTCGGATCCCCAGGCCTACCCCACATCAGGCCAATGTCACCAACTTCTTCGTGATGAAAGAGAGCCGGGATTGCCCCGGTCTTCATCTGCCGCAACTTGGCTAGCCCCTCCGCAGGCTTGCCGGAATACTCCGGCATCATGGGACCCAAACCGTCCGGCGATTGCAACGCCGCCTGCACCTGTCGGAAGCTTTCATTCAATCCCTCTAGCGACTCATCTCGGATCTGAATCTCCCCCGCCTCACTGCGCGTGATGTCGGGTTCCCCAAGGATGCGCGGCCCGAACTGCGTCCATATCTGCTTCGAGCTCATGCCGGTCCGTCGAGCCATGGTTGTCGCTGCAGCTTGATAGATCGCCTTGGGCCAACCCGCGAAGTCGCGGATGGGCGGGCGAATTTCTCGTGCAAATAGGCTTCCTGCTCAGTCGTGCGCTCACCGAGCTTAGCAAGCTCCGCTGCAACTCCCATCTCCATGGAGAGGAAGGCATGCCCGGATTCGTGGAGGAGCGTCGAGCGTTCAGCGTTCTTCCAGCGAGCAATCAGCCGTTGTTCGGGGAAGAAGTCGCCCTTGGAACCTTGAGAAAGCTTCCCTTTGAGCTTGCTCAAGTCTTTTTTCCAATCGGGTAGCCCATCACTGCTATGCTTAACTCGGTCAGTGATGGGTGCGGCGGCTCCAGCAGTGCCATACGCCGCAGCAATAGAGGGAATGGCAATATGGTCCTTCGACCCGGAACTCGCCCGATAGTTTGGATCGATTTCGTACGCAGTTACAACCCACTGACTTTTAGTGCCGTGCCAGTTCAAGCCCACTACAGTGAGACTGTTCGGATCCTTAAGGATTACCTTATCTGGTAACCATTTTGTGATCCTCGCCCGCTTAAAAAAATCCTGCAGCATATCTGCGGCCTCCGGGTGCTTGGCATCGATGTGTGCCAACCCGTAGCCACCTGCATAATCTTTGTACGGATTGCCTGCCTTACTCCAAGCAATACCGATCTTTCCAACTTCTGGGAAATGGAAAAGATCTGGAACCGCACCGGTCCTGTCTGCGCGAAGTCTTGTCAGCGCTTCCTTCGGGTTATTGCTCAATCCGGATGTAACGGACCAAACGCGGCAAGGGGGTCAAGCCCTTGCATTCCCGCCTTTGCTTGATCCCCTCGTGCTTGGTGGAAGCTCTCCTCGATTCGCGCCATAATGCCGCCGGGGATAGCGATCTCTCCCGCCTCGTTTCGTGCGATGTCGGGTTCTCCAAGGATGCGCGGCCCGAACTGCGTCCATATCTGCTTCGGGCTCATGCCGGTCCGTCGAGCCATGGTTACCACTGCGGCTTGATAGATCGCTTGAAGCCCAGACGCTTCTTCCTTTGTGATGCTGGAATCTCGCAGCTCCTTGCTGACGATTCGGTCAACCTCCGCCAACTCGGGGCGGAACGTCGAAAGAGCCCCTTGCTTGACTGAAAAAAGCTGAATCGAGTTCGGCCTAAGGGCTTTGATGCGGCCCGCGCATTGAGCGCTGCCGCCTTTGAGGTCAACGTTCGCCGCGGCACTTGCAGTCGGCGATGGGTCAGCCGCAGGCGGCGAATGCTTCAATCGGTCAGGGAGCGACGCACCCCTCGGTAGGCTTAGAGCAATGAATAAGCGCACAGCTCAGGTTTCGAGCGTTGCACCGCACTCTAAGTCCAAATACTGCAGACACCGTCTGCCGCTTCAAATTCCGCTCCCGAGGAATCCCTTATGCAGCTCACAATCCCTCATACCATTGTCCTCATCTCCCGCCCCGTCCCGCAGGCCGCACCGGCCACTGAAATAAACGCACAGACGCTTGCGGCCGAGTTCTTTGGCGACATCCAAAGGAAAATCGTGAAGCTTGAGGGCGACCTCGGTCTTCGCCTTTTAAAAACCCTCGACTTTAAAGGCGAGGATGCCATTCACAAACGTTTTCGCTTTGCCGCTGCTTCAAGCGAAAATCCCGGTCTGCGCCGTCGAGCGGCCTTTACCGGCTCCCTTACGCCCGCAATTTGGGCGAATCTTGCTCAAGATATTGACTACCGCACTCGTTTTGCTGTTCTTCACGATCCCCGTGCCGTGAACGTTCTTTCAATCCGGTCGCTCGCCGCAGCTGTCAAAGGCGATATCACTGCTGCGCAGATGCTGCTGAAAAGTCTTGCGGCCAACGGCTGCGAGCCTCAGCATATGGAAAAGCTCATGACTGAAGTGGATCTCTCGGGCAACAAGATCTTTCGTCTCCAGCTCAAGCGCCTCCTCTCTAAAAGTCCCTGGGGCAGCAGCTCCTTTACGCTCGACGATGACGTTGAGCGTGATCTTGCGCTCGAAGCGGCCTTTGCTCAAGCATCCAAAGCCTTGACTGCAGTCAAAGACCCCCGTCCGATCAAAACCAAGGGCGATACGTCAAACCAGACAAGCGAGGCAAACGAGACAAACGAGACAAAGGAAAGGCTGCACTCGCCGATTGCTTTCGGACTCATTGACCGCATGGCATTTCTGACGAGCTTCTTCCAAAACGGAGAGCTCACTGAGACTCTTCAGAAAATGCTCCTCGACGCAGCCGTACTGCCGCTTACCTGCTCCGAAATCGCCGCACTGATACGAGTACTGCCTAAGGACATTCATTTTGATCCGATACTCAACAGCGCTGCCGAGCTTCAGGATCCGGAAATCAACATTGCGCTCTCTGAGCGTCCCCGCCTGCCCAGACTTGCGCTGAAGTATCTGCGCGACGACTGGAGCTATGCCGTGCGGCGCAACCGGCTGGCCAATCCGCAAATGCTTAAGAATGTGGAGCCCATTGACATTAAAAGACAGCTCGATCAAGACCCCACGCTCATCGATGATGCAGTCGAATTCGAGATTGAAGCCGTCGTGTCTGCCGCTCCTCACCTAGTCTCCAGATCCTTTTTCTAGCGGGATACGGGAAAAAATCCAAGCCAATTCCGAATGCATGCTGTGCGCCTGCCCATCCCGAGAAACTGCAGGATTTCAAGGCTTCACGGCACCGAGCAATATGCAATAACCGTTTGCTCACATTTGCGCCTCAGCGCATCGGCTATACTTGCCCGCTATTGCAAAATCGGGTGCGGCCGGCATGCCGCCGCGCCCGGCACCTGCTCCCCGCCTTCGCCGATGTCCGCTGCCCGAAAGTGCGCAGACCCTTCATGGCCCAAACGGCCGTGAAATCCTGATAGCCGTGAAGTCTGGGAGCATGAACCCAACTACATCCGGGAGCTGCACCTTCAGGAGCAATGCGGTGCGCCTCCCTTCGAGGAAAAAACGGACGATGGCCCAATTCAACACGGTGCAGGAAGCTCTAGAAGATCTCAAGAACGGCAAGATCATTCTCGTCACCGACGACCCGGATCGCGAGAACGAAGGCGACTTCGTCTGCGCGGCGGAATTCGCCACCCCTGAAAACGTCAACTTCATGGCTACGCACGGCAAGGGGCTCATCTGCATGCCCATGTCGGCTGAATATGCCAAGAAGCTCGACCTGCACCAGATGGTCGAGAACAATACGGACAATCATTCGACTGCGTTCACGGTCTCCATTGACCATATCGACACGACGACTGGGATTTCTGCCTACGAGCGCTCGGTAACCGCGATGAAGTGCACGGCCGATGACGCTCGTCCCGAAGACTTCCGTCGTCCCGGTCATATGTTCCCGCTGCTCGCGAAGAAAAACGGCGTGCTTGAGCGCAACGGCCACACCGAAGCAACGGTGGATCTCTGCCGACTTGCCGGCCTCAAGGAAGTGGGACTGTGCTGCGAAATCATGCGCGACGACGGCACGATGATGCGCACGCCCGAATTGATTGAGCTTGCTAAAGAGTACAACCTGAAGTTCATTACCATCAAGGATCTTCAGGCCTACCGCAAAATCTACGAGAAGCTCGTCGACCGCGTAGCCGTCGTGAAGATGCCGACGAAGTACGGTGAATTCCGCGCCTACGGCTACGTGAACCGCTTGAACGGCGAGCACCACGTTGCGCTCGTCAAGGGCGAGATCGGCGACGGCAAGGATCTTCTCGTCCGCGTGCATTCCGAATGCTTGACGGGCGACTGCTTTGGGTCGCTGCGCTGCGACTGCGGTCAGCAGTTCGCCGCCGCAATGACGCAGATTGAGAAGGAAGGCCGCGGCATCCTGCTCTATATGCGCCAGGAGGGCCGCGGCATTGGTCTCATCAATAAGCTGCGCGCCTACGAGCTTCAGGAAAAAGGGCTCGACACACTCGAAGCGAACCTTGCGCTCGGCTTTAAGGGCGACGAACGAGAGTACTTTACCGGCGCGCAGATTCTGCGTGACTTGGGCGTCAAGAGCATGCGTCTCCTCACGAACAATCCCGACAAGGTCTATCAGCTCGAAGAATTCGGCATCGTTATTACTGAGCGCGTGCCCATCCAGATGGATGCCACTGCCTACGACCTCTTCTATCTGAAGACCAAGGCCGACCGCATGGGGCACCTCTTCAAGTATTGATGCCCCCGAACGTTCTCTCTGCGGTCTGCGCCGGAGAGAGCGTTCCGTTTCGATGAGAGCCCAAAGCTGCCGCAGCTTCGGGCTCTTTTGTTTTTTTCAGAGAGATCTTGAAATCGTCTCGCTTTGTTTTGCCGCAGAGCAAAATTCGCTTGACCATTGCGCCAGCGGCATACGACTGCGCCCTTAAGGTCGTATGATCAATATCGTATTTCTAAATGGATACGCACTCACCCTCGGAGCTATTTCAATGAGCACCTTCAGCATCATGGGGCCGCACAATACGGATCTGCCGGATCCCTTTGATATTTTCCCAATTGACGATACGGCCGTCTGTTTTATCAAGAATGTTGTTACCTCGCCCAACGTTGAAGTGGGCGAATACACCTATTACGAAGACGACGAGAATCCCACGGAGTTTGACCGCAAAAACGTTCTCTACAACCATCCGGAATTCGGCGACAAGCTCATCATCGGCAGGTTCTGCGCGATCGGTGCGAACACCAAGTTCATCATGGGCGCAGCGAATCACAGCGTATCGACGGTGTCGACCTATCCCTTTAGTCTCTTTGGCGGCAAATGGGCAAAAGCGGCCCGGTCCGCTTACGACCTGACGCCGCATAAAGGCAACACCATCATCGGCAACGACGTCTGGATCGGCCGCCGCTCAGTCATCATGCCGGGCGTGAAGATCGGCGACGGCGCCATCATTGCCGCTTCTGCGGTGGTGACCAAAGACGTTCCGCCCTACACGGTCGTAGGGGGCAACCCGGCTGAATTTATCCGCCGCCGCTTCAACGACCGCCTGACGGCCATGCTCCTTGAGCTCAAATGGTGGGATTTCAAGCCCGAAGATCTCATCAAGGTGCTTCCGGTTCTTACAGATCCTGATCTGGAAAAAGTAGAACGGGAAGTTGAGGCGCTCCTCAAGAGCCGCCGCTGATTTTCGGACCGCTCTCAAAGACCGGCGCTTCGCATACCCCTCGAAGCGCCGGTCAGCATTTATAAGGAGACCGACAACCAGTCGATAACGGCATCAATTGTTCGTCGCTTGCGCCCGATTGACCCAAATACGCCTTTTCTCCCATTTGCCGTATTTTGGCCGCAGGTTTTTGCTGTTAACTTGTAAAACATCGAACGATAGAGGCGCGGACGCGAGGAGCCTCGGGCGAGCCGGCAGGCCGGCAGCGACCCCGAGGGGAGGCAGATCCGCCGAATTCGCCGGCATCCTCAGCCTGGGGGAGCGGCGGATGGGCCTGCGGGGGATACCCGCTGGACTGTCTGCCTGCAACATTGACGAAAGTGATTGGTTTTCGTGAATTTGTGAGCAGTTGCGCTATCTTGACCGGTCAAAGCAGCGTGCACTCTGCCGGCACGTTGTTTTTTGCGCCAGCAAAGATAACGCTCTTTGCTGGCGCTTCTTTTATGAATTTGAGGCTGTCGGCGAGGAGCGCTGAACGTGCAGCAGGACAGGTTGCCTGCTCTTGAGATCGATACTGCGATTTTTCAATCCGTTTCAAGCGTCCGCGGATCTCAGGAGTGACCGCACCGCTTCGCCCCTACAATTGCCCCCTGCAACCCCAACTACGCACGGTATTCAACATGTCACATCCGACAATTCGCGGCTCACTGGTCGCACTTATCACACCTTTCAATGAAGATGGTTCCGTTAATTTCGACAAGCTCGGCGAACTCATTGACTTTCATCTGGCCAACAGCACTGATGCGCTGGTGATCCTCGGCACAACCGGCGAATCTTCAACGATGTCTCACGAAGAAGACAACGCTGTCTGCGAATATACCGTCAAGCGCGTTGCGGGCCGCATTCCCGTTATTGCCGGATCGGGCTCCAACTCTACGCAGACAATGCTCGAAAAGTCGCTCTCCTATGAACGTCTGGGCGCTGACGGTCTGCTCCTCATTACCCCCTATTACAACAAGACCAACGAAGAAGGGATGTACCTTCACTTCAAGACCGTTGCCGACGCCGTGAAGATTCCCTGCATTCTTTACAACGTGCCCGGCCGCACGGGCTGCTCCATATCAGTGGCGAATGTCGCACGCCTCTCGCAGCACCCCAACATTGTGGGCATCAAGGAAGCGAGCGGCAATATGTCTTATGCCGCCAAGGTCGCAAAGTACCTCTCGGATGATTTCGCCATGTATTCGGGCAACGACGACATGATTGTGCCGCTCCTTTCCATCGGTGCCTCGGGTGTCATTTCGGTGCTGGCCAACATTGCTCCGAAGGAGACGCATCAGATGGTTTTCGATTATCTTGAAGGCCGCACGGACGACGCACGACGCGCACAGATTGAACTTCTCGATGTGATCAACGATCTCTTCATTGAAGTGAATCCGGTTCCTGTCAAGGAAGCTATGAATCTCCTCGGCATGGATGTCGGCGGCTACCGTCTCCCCCTCACGCAAATGACTCAAGCCCACCGCGAAACGCTGCGTTCGTCGCTCGCTGCCGCGGGCTTTCTGAAGTAAGGAACTCTTCGCTATGAGAATCGCTCTCATCGGTATGGGCCGCATGGGCCGCATGATCCGAGACTGCGCCGCAGACCGCGGCATCGAAGTTGCGGCCGAATTCAATACGGCAACGATTGCTCAGCTCGCCCAGTGCGACCGTATGGATGCCGTCATTGATTTTTCCGCTCCGGCGTCGCTGCCGGCACTGGCGGCCTATGTGCAGCGCACCGGAACGCCGCTCGTTTCCGGCACCACCGGCTATAGCGACGAAGAGGCTGCCCGCGTCAATGCGCTGGGCGACTACGCGCCCGTAGCGGTGAGCGCCAACTTCTCCATCGGCGTTGCGGTCTTAAAGCACCTTGCCGCAGAGGCTGCCGCCCTGCTGCCGGACTTCGACATTGAGATCATCGAAACCCACCACCGCATGAAAAAGGATGCGCCAAGCGGCACGGCGAAGCTCCTTCTTTCAGCCGTCAACCCCGAGGGCACCCATCCGACGGTCTTCGGCCGCGAAGGATTCGCACCCCGCACAGCCGGTGAAATCGGCGTACACGCTGTCCGCGGCGGCACCGTAGCGGGCGTGCATACCGTGTCCTTCTTCGGCGACGAAGAAGAGCTCTCACTCACCCACCGCGCGGAATCCCGCCGGATCTTTGCAATTGGCGCGCTTAAAACCGCCGAAAAGCTCAAGGACGCCCCCGTGGGTCTGCACACCCTTGACGAACTGCTTTTCGCTCGCCGCTGAGTGCTGCACTTCAACTTTCTAACACTGGGGATTGAATCACCATGATGAACGCACAGGAAATCATTCACTACATCGCCACGGCTGAAAAGAAGACGCCCGTGAAGATCACGCTTCGCGAGAAAGCCGGCGAAGCCCCGATCAGCTTCGGTTCGGCAAAGGTCTTCGGCGTCGGCGACAAAGTGATTTTCGGCGACTGGAAGGAACTCGGTCCGATTCTTGAAGCCAACCGCGGCAAGATCGACGATATGGTCATCGAAAACGACTGCCGCAACTCCGCCATTCCGCTGCTTGACCTCAAAGGCATCAACGCCCGCATTGAACCCGGTGCGGTCATTCGCGATCAGGTGACGATCGGCGACGGCGCAGTGGTCATGATGGGCGCCATTATCAATATCGGCGCCGTGATCGGCGAAGGCACCATGATTGATATGGGCGTTGTGATGGGCGGCCGCGCCACTGTCGGACGCCGCTGCCACATTGGGGCAGGCACGGTGCTTGCCGGCGTCGTTGAACCCGCTTCCGCGCAGCCCGTCATCATCGATGATGATGTCTTTATCGGCGCCAATGCCGTCGTGATTGAAGGCATCCATGTGGGCGAAGGCGCCGTAGTTGCCGCAGGCAGCGTCGTCATTGAAGATGTTCCGGCCGGTGCCGTCGTGGCAGGCGTGCCTGCGCGCATCATTAAGGCGCATAAGGACACCGGCACGTCCACCAAGACGGCCTTGGAAAGTGCTTTGCGTCAGCTCTGATCCGTCAGAGTAGTGAGGATGTACACCATTCCTTGCTGTCATCAGTAAAACAGCCGCATGTGAACTTTTCTCGATGCGGCTGTTGCTTTTTTTATATTTTGATTTTTTGGCATCACTTCAATTATTAATGTTTTCAAAAAGAAAACATACTATCCAGCATCGACGATGATCGCTCAAATTAGGGACTCCATTCACAGAACGGGCGATTTCATCTACTATATTTACAAATTACAGAAGTAGACTTACCCTTTCATCGAATTGTCGGTAAAGAAACATAATAAGGGCCGCAGTACATGCTAACCCCCCCCCCCCGTCAATCTCACCTGACATCGCAGCTCTTTCAGCCGCCTATCATATTTCAGCGGCCGGCTATGTTGATTTAGGAGCCGTTAACCGCCGCGCAGTTCTTTTGCGCACGACGCCTTTCTTTCAAACACTTTCCAATGGGGAAGTCGGCAGAAGCCGTTTGGCGGCAGGCTCCCAACTGAACCCGCCTCTCGTCGGCACAACGACGAAGGAGATTCGCCATGCTGGCGGTCTTTCTGGGATTGCGTGAAGGAGCCGGCGCCACGGTCTGCTGCGCCTCGGCGGCCCGCGAAGCCAGCCTTTACCGTCAGCCCGTGTTGGCCATAGACGGCCGGCATTCGGATGCGGGCCTCAGCAGCCTCTTTAATCGTACCGACGGCGATGGGGAGGATTGGCTTGGTGCGCTTCGCGGCGGCCGCAAAGCCCTGTCCGCTTTATGGCAGTACAGCGAGAATCTGTTTTTTCTGCCGCTCAACCCTCCAGAACCCCAGACGGCACCGCTTACGGGCCCGGAAATCGCCAGAGTACTTTTGGAAACACAGCGTTTCGGATTCTGCGACGTGCTGATTGATGCGGGGGCCAGCTCATCAGCGACCGCTTCTCTTTGGCGCAAATGTGCCGATATCGTCGTTACGGTAACTGAAGCTGACCACAATTCACTGCTCCGGCTCCGCAGAACACCTCTGGAAGACAACGATGTTCTCCTGCTCAACAAAATTGAGCCTGAGAGCACCGTCATGCGTGAAATCATCACCTATCTCTCCACAGAGAAGCGATTTCAGCCTCACCTTGCGCCCATGCGCATCCTTTGGGATGAAGCAGCTGCGAGAGCCGGTATTTATCGCTCGCCTGTTGCTGAGGCTGCTCCTTTTTCACAAAGCGGACAGTCGCTCGGAGCCTTTGCGACGTGGCTGAGACTGCGCGCAGCTGGGAGATGCCAATCATGATTGCGGCAGCTCTGCGGCATTGCATCCATACACTCCGCCGCCGTACCTCCAGCTCAGTGTCTTTAGCGATAAACGGCCTCTTTTTGCTGCTTGCATGGACATTTCTGCCGTTGGAAAACGCCCAATGGCACGCGGTAATGTCGCGCCGTGCAGTGCTCTTTCCTCAAATTGACTTTAAGCGCCTTAAGCCCCTCGATGGACTGCGCATGTTCGTGCAGGGCGTTTATCTCCTTTTTTTCTATATCACTGACGAACCGCTCGAAAGAAGCCGCATGGATCAGGACCATACCGCTCACGACAGCCTTCTGCGACGAGCCGGCGTCGCCCTGCGAAATGCAGGGCTCTCGCTTCGCGGCTTTATCGCTGCAAAAGGCGAAGCACTCATAGAGGCTGTAACCTCACGCATTGCCTCCTGGCACCTGACCAGAACCGAGACGGCTCAGAACAGATCTTTTCGAAGGGAATGGATCGCCGCAGCATTTTTTACTCTGCTTGCTGCGACGCTCGGGTGGCTCTGCATCACGCAGCCGCTCGACCTCTGGAACCAGACGATCTTCTTGATGGCAACGGTTTCAATTGCACTCTTTGTGCGCCATATCCGGTCGCACTTTACATTCCTGCTGTTAATTGTTCTCTCAACACTTGTTTCCGCACGATACATGTGGTGGCGCTGGACCCAGACACTCAATCTGGATTCGACGGCAGGCACCGTCTGCTCGATCCTTCTGGTTTTGGCCGAAACCTATGCCTTCGTGGTGATGCTGCTCGGCTACTTCCAAACCTTCTGGGTGCTTGATCGTCCGCCCGTTCCAATGCCGGCGAAATTGTCAGCATGGCCTCATGTGGACATTTGCATCCCGACCTACAACGAACCGCTTGAAATCGTCAAAACAACTGTCTACGGCGCTCTTTCGATGGACTGGCCGACGGACAAGCTCCATATCTGGATTCTTGACGACGGCAGCCGTCCTGAATTTCGCGCCTTCGCCGAAGCTTCCGGCGTCGGCTACATCGAGCGTGAGAAGCACGACCATGCCAAAGCCGGCAACATCAACCATGCTCTCGGTCTGATGCACGGGGAATTTGTGGCCATTTTCGACTGCGACCATGTCCCCGTACGCAGCTTCCTGCAGATGACTGTCGGCTGGCTGGTGCGGGACCCGAAAATTGCACTCGTCCAAACGCCGCACCACTTTTATTCGCAGGATCCTTTCGAACGCAATCTTGGCCTTTCGTCAGCTGTGCCGGTTGAAAACGCGCTTTTTCATGACTTTATTCAGAAAGGCAACGACACCTGGAACGCCACGATGTTCTGCGGCTCCTGCGCCGTCATTCGCCGCAGCGCGCTCGATGAAATCGGCGGCATTGCCGTCGAAACGGTAACGGAAGACGCACATACCTCTCTGCGCCTCAATCGCCGGGGCTGGTCCTCAGCATTCATCGGCATCCCGCTGGCTGCAGGCTTGTCCACAGAAACGCTCGCTGCCCACATCGGACAGCGTATCCGGTGGGCGCGCGGCATGATCCAAATCTTCCGCATCGACAATCCGCTTTTCGGCAGGGGCTTGTCGTTCGGTCAGCGGATGTGTTTTCTCAATGCGATGATTCACTTCCTGCACGGACTGCCTCGCATCATCTTTCTGCTCGCGCCGCTGCCTTATCTCTTTTTTCACGTTTATGTCATCGAGGCGTCTGCAGCGGCCATCTTCGTCTATGTACTGCCGCACATGATTCACTCCATCATTACGAGCAGCATCATCGAACGCGGTCACCGGAGTCCATTTCTAGGCGCTGTTTATGAAGCCGTACTTTCCTGGTACATCCTGCTGCCCACGACAGCGGCGCTTTTTGCTCCCAATTACGGCAAATTCAATGTGACTTCAAAGGGCGGCACCGTTAAGGAAAACTACGTCGACTGGAACATCATCAAGCCGTACTGCATTCTTATTGCACTCAATGCCGCCGGGTTTATTTTCGGTTCCTGGCAGCTGCTCAGGACGCCTCACCCGGAATATCTGACTCTGGCAATCAATGGCGCCTGGATTCTCTACAACCTGATGATTCTCGGCGTGACGGTCGCCGTTGCCGTTGAAACGGTTCAGGAGCGTAAATTCCCCCGCGTCAGAGTAAACACACCTGCTGTTCTCAAACGCGCGGACGGAACGCTCTTTGACGCCGAACTCACCGATTATTCCCAAAAGGGCGTCAGCCTGAAGCTTCATGACGAAGCTGTCGACCAATTCTTTACGGGCAACGCTGTCGAATTGATACTCGAAAATGACGGCTTGACTTATGCCTTCCCTGCCGTTGTAAGACGCGCCCGTGAAGCTCGTCTCGGGCTCGAACTCACTGAGCTGTCGCCCGAAGCCGAACGCGCATTTATTGCGGCGACTTTCTGCCGGGCGGATGCCTGGGTACAGCCAAAAACCGCTGCCCCCGGATTTTTAGACGGCACGCACGCACTCCTTTCCTTCGCCTGCAGAGGCTACAGCGCACTTTGGCAATACGCACCGCCCGCGCTGCGGCGCATCGCCCGACCGCCTTTGAAGCTGGCGCAATGGATTCTGAGTTTTGCGCCGCGCAGAAGACCGGCAGCGCCCTCGCTCATTCTCGGCGTCGGACGAGGCAGCTCAAACCCGGGAATGCTTATTTGAACCTCACATACCATCACGTTGATTTCATGAAATTGCTCCATTTCTTTGCGGCTGTTCTCTCCGCTTTGGCCTGCGCTGCTCCGACAATGGCCGCCTCTATAGAGGCAGCCGAGCATAAAGAAGCGCCGCAGATGCAGCCGCTCGCACGCATGATCGACGGCCCCTATGAGGCCAGAGAGTCGGTCGTCACGCCCAATACAACCCTCAGCCGTCTGTCTGATCTCTCGGTTCGTATTCCAAGCGATACGCTCACGCTCACCGGACTGCGTCAAAAGGCAGTTGTTGAGTTTCCTATGCGGCGAGATGAAATCATCATCCGCGCTCAGCTGCATCTCAATTGGACTCCGTCGCCGTCTCTGATTCCCATGCGTTCGCAGCTCAATCTGCGTCTGAACGGGGAATTTGAACGTACTTTGCCAATACATGCGGAAGACCTCGGCAAGCGCGTCACCACAGACATTGAACTTGACCCCAAAAAGCTCAAAGATTTCAACCAGCTCGAGTTCGAATTCATCGGTTCCTATGCCGATGTCTGCGAAAATCCCGTCCATCGTACGCTGTGGCTGACCATTGACCGATCGAGTTCGCTCTCGCTGACTCGTCAGAAACTGCGCGTTGCCGATGAGCTCGCTCAGCTTCCTGCACCTTTTGTCGATTTTGCCGACCACCAGCGCATCAGCCTGCCGATTGTGCTGCCCGACACACCGACGGGAAGTGAAATTGAAGCTGCAGGCATGACGGCTTCCTGGGTCGGCATGCTTGCCGACTGGCGCGGCGCTGAATTCCCGGTTTACTTTGATGAAGAACCGGCAGAAAGCCACTTCATTGCGTTCATGACCGAGCAGCATCGCCCGGCTTTCCTCAAGGATCGGCCCAGTCCCCAGGGGCCTGAAGTCGCCATTGCCGATGCACCCCACTCGCCCTGGGCCAAGATGCTCATCGTTGCCGGACGTGACGAGGCCGAACTAAAAACGGCCGCGCGGATGCTCGTGCTCAATACCAAACTTTTCTCCGGCAGCCGTTCGCGCGTTGAGCGAGCGTTCGAACCTCACCCAAGAGCGCCTTATGACGCGCCAAAGTGGGTTGACATCACCCGCAAAGTCCGTCTCGGCGATCTGACGACTTACCCGATGCAGCTGAGCGCCAGAGGCATTGAACCGCCAGCCATCCATGTGGATATGCGGCTGCCTCCCGACTTATTCCTGCTCACCCGCTCTACGATTCCTTTCAGTCTCAAGTACCGCTTCACCGCGCCCGACGAAGGCGCTGCAGCCATGATGACCCTGCGGATCAACAATCAGATCACAGAGTCAGTGCCGCTCTCGGCCCAAAACAGTGCGCAAGCTCATGCAAGCGTGAGACGCATCCCGTTGGTTGATGCTTTTTCAAGTCTGCTGCAGGAAATCAATGTTCCAAGCATCTATTTCAACAATGCCAATACTATCCAATTCAACTTCGATTACGCATTGTCCATTGCAGGCGGATCCCCAAACGACTGCCGCACCGTTACGCTGCTTGAGCGTCAGGCTGACATCGACCCAGATTCGAGCTTCGACTTTTCAGGTTTCTATCATTTTGCGCGCATGCCCAACCTAGCGCTCTATGCTAAGAGCGGGTATCCCTTCTCCATATATGCTGACTTAAGCCGCACGCTCGCCGTGCTGCCCGCCGCCCCGGAACCCGCTGAGGTTTCGCTGCTGATGACAGCCTTGGGCCGCATCGCCGCGCAAACCGGCGCGGTCGGCTCCGCTGTTGAGATCAAGACCGGACCGACGCCTGCTGAACTCAAAAATAGCTCCAAGGACATCCTTTTCATCGGCGAAAATCCTGAGCTGCTCCTCAACGCATCGGCATCAGCATCTGACAACAGCCCTTCGGTCGAGAGCACGGCAGCCTACCTTATTAAAGGGCTTCAGCGCCGCCTTCAAGTGCCGCTCTCTGTTTCTGCCTCCGCCAAAGCTCGCCGTGATCCAATCGACGCCAAAACCAACGCGGCGCCTGCACTCCTCGCAGCCAACGGCGGTGCAGCTGCCATCGTCGGCTTTGAAGCCCCGTTCGACGGGCAGCGTTCCGTCGTTGCCTTGCTGTCGACGCCTGGAGACGGCACACGCGTTCTTCTGAACAAACTTGCCAGCCCCCAAGAGCTCTCTGACGTCGGCGGCAGCGCTTCACTAATTTACGGCACCGATACCGTCACTGCCTATACGGGACCGCTCTACTACATCGGCGACCTGCCTTGGCATCAGCGCCTTTGGTACGCCATGCTTGAACACCCGCTCCTGCTCGTGCTGGGAGCGCTCTTATGCGCCTTGGCAGTCGCTGTCATTGTCTATGCCGTCATGCGGGTATTTGTACGCCGTCGATTGAATGGAGGTGCAGCATGAAGCGCCTGAATCGATTCGCTCTTACTCTGGGGATCATGCTGATACTGAGCGCAGCATCCGTTTCGGCAGCCCCTGACAGTAATGCTGAGCAATGGCCCTTATGGGAAAAATTTTGCAGCTCTGCGCTTTCAGAGGACGGCCGCATCATTGACGCTGGCGATCCCCGGCAGATCACGACTTCTGAAGGACAGTCCTACGCCCTCTTTTTCGCCTTAGCCGCCAATGATCAAGAGCGCTTCACACGCATTCTCGAATGGACCTCGAGCCATCTCTGCGCAGGGAACTGCTCAAAGCATCTCCCCGCTTGGCTGTGGGGAAAAATTGAGGAACCCGCTGCCAAGGGAGAACCGCCGCGAGTTCGCTGGGATGTCATTGACAGCAACAACGCTGCAGACGCTGATCTATGGATGGCTTATACCCTGCTTGAAGCCGGCCGCCTCTGGGAACGCAGTGATCTAACCGCATCGGGCCGTGCCCTGCTTGATCTCATCCTAAAGAAACTTGTTCTCAGCCATTCCGGATTAGGTGAGGTCGTTCAGTCAGGCCAAACCGGCTTTATTCACGACACCGACATAACGCTTAATCCGAGCTACCTCCCTATCATGCTTCTGCGGCGGTTTGCTCTGGAAGATCACCGCTGGCGTCCGGTCATTTCTGCGAGCGTGCGCTCCATCGTGCGCGCATCTCCCAACGGACTGGCCCCGGACTGGGCGCGGTTTGATCAAGACGGAAGATTAACGTTCCGCGACAACACGATCGGCGGGTGGGACGCCATCCGCGTCTATCTTTGGGCCGGCATGATATCGCCCGACGACCCCGCCGCAGCGCAGCTGCGCAGTCAATTCAATACCATGAGGCAGGCTGTTGAGGCGCGGCTGCTGCCGCCCGAACGATCAGATGCCTCAACGCTTTTCGTTTCTGCGCCGGGGCCGGATGCTTTTTCCGCAGCCTTTTTAGGATGGCTGCGCGATGAGCGAGTCGGAGCTTTCGCCCGCACTTTGCTCGCATGGCCGGAAGTCGGAAGAGCGAACTACTACAAAAGCATGCTGATGCTTTTCGGCCTTGGTTTCGACAGCGGCCGGTTTGCCTTCGATCGGCATGGCCGCCTCTACTTCCCAATGCGTCTGCCATGAAGAAGACTTTTGCCGCGTGCCTTTTGCTGCTGATCTGCGGACATTCTGCCCATATCGGAGCCGCCCCGCAAAAAGGGGAGGCTCCGCGCGCCTGGCTGTCCGATCAAGTCATGCGCTCGCGAACCAGCGGCAATTCCGGCGTAGAGGCCGATGCTCTGGCCCGCCTGCTCAGCATGGACCCGAATGATCCGGCCACCAAGCTCGAACTGCTGCGGCTTAAAGTCCGTGATCCCCATATTGCTTTCAAAGAGCTCGAGCAGCTTGTCGATCAAATCTGCACTTCGGAGAACATCCATTCGAACGCATGTCGGCAAGGTCGGATTCTTCTAGATGCACAGCAGGGAAACATGGCCGACCAGCTGGCCTCGGCAAGACTGATGGCGTTAGCCGGACAGGGCGAAAGCGCGCTCGCAACGTTTGAAGAGCTCTTTGGCGGGCTGCCCGAAGAAGAGAGCCTGCAGCTCGAATATGCACGCATTGCTGCGGCTGTGCCCGATAAACAAGCTGTCGCCAAACGCATTTACGAGCAGCTGACCCGCTCTGACTCGCCGGTCATTTCCAACACCGCCCGCATTGCCTTGAATTCACTGCGGTTTGAGCAGACCTTAGCCAAAGCGCTTTCAGTTGTATATACAGATGCGGGCCGCGCCTCAGCCGTTCCCGTTCTGGAAGGAGCGCTGAAATCACATCCGGATGACAGTCGTGCAGGACGGTGGCGCAATGCTCTTCAGGATGCTCAGTTTTGGCTCGCGGTTGAACGGGGCGATGCGGCCTTGAATGCCAAACGTTTTCAGGCAGCCGAACGTGCCTATCGCGAGGCGATGCCGTTTAAACCGAGCAGTCCCTATGCACTCCTTGGTCTCGCCAATGTCGAACAAGCCCGAGGCCGCTATAAGAACGCACGCGATCTCGTCCAAAAAGCGCTTGGCAAATCCGATGTCGCCGGCTCTGAACGTTTGAGGCTGCTGCGTCGAATTGACCGCCTCAACGCATTGGAAGTCAGCGCAGCAGCCTCACGTCTGGCGCCGGATATGACGCCGGAAGGCGATTTCGCGCAGCTGCCTACCCAGACTTTCATCTCCGCACTGCGGCACGAACTCACCGTCTCCAAAGGTGACCCATGGGTTCGGCTGCGCCTTGCCCGCAGTCTCTTGGCACTTCATCAAAAACGTGAAGCCGATGCCTTGTGGGAGGTTCATGCCGATGACGGCACTTTGGCTTATAAACATGCAGAGATTCTTTACTTCGTCACCTCCGGACAAAACGAGAAAGCGCTCGCGCTGCTTGACACGGTGATTCCAGAGCAGTCCAACGCTGCGGACGGCTGGCTCGCCCTCTCGCCTTTAAGCAGACTCTCCCGTGCAGATACTCAGTCGCTCCAAGCGCTTGCCGCGATCCAGCAGCGGCTGCGAAGCGAATCGGCACTTCAAGAAGCCGAAGCACTCGCCCAACAGAACGAGCCCGCCGAAGCGCTGAGAACGCTCTTGCCTGTTTCTCCTCAGGAACCTTACCTGCGCGCCCGGATGGCTCGTTGGGCTGAAGCCTCTGGCGACGCAGCACAGGCCTTTAGGCTGTGGAAATCTCTTTCCGCCGTTTCGGGCTGGGAAGATGAGGCTCTCTTTGGTCAGGTGCGGGCACTCCTTCGTCAGGACGTCCCGGCTAAGGAAGCCGCAGTCGATTTAATGGCCCAAGCCGTTGAAGCTCGCCGGCGAGCTCAAACGCTCACCCCGGATTTCCTCATCCGCATCACCGGGTTCATGGATGATGCCGGCGCCTCCAATGAGGCCGATCAAATGTGCGTGACTGAAGCTCAGATGCTCGGCTCGGCCAAAGGTGAAAATGCCGCCATGCTTTTACGCAGAGCAGCTCAGCACCTCGAAGCTGCGGGCGATGCTCAAGCCGCGCTGAAAGTCTACGAAGAAGCCTTCCTCGCCGCGGGTCTGCTGACTGAACCGGCGCCGTCGGCCAACGTCTTTACGCGCGCGATGCGAACCGCATCGCTGCCTGAACGCGCACCGAACGACGAACCCAACGCTCTGGATGCCGACGGCTGGCTCACACTCTCCCTCAAGTCACGGGCGTCCGAACTGTATCAGCACAGTCAAACGGAGATTCGTACAGGGCTTGACTTTAAACGTGATCCCGGTACTTCGGGCTATTCGGATCTGACAGCCGTGACGTCCATGACCGAAGCAGAATTTCCTGCATTCAGCGGCCGTGCACGGCTGCGCACTGATTGGGTCTGGTACCGCGTCGGCAGCCTGAAGGATTCGCCAAAGTTCGGCACGATCACAGAACGCCCCGGAAGCGGTTTGCAGACGTCTTCGGACAGAGGCGCTTCGCTCGCCTTCGCCTGGACAAACGAACAGTTTGCCTTTGATATCGGAACAACACCGATCGGCTTCCTCTACACCGACCTCGTCGGCGCTCTGGCTTGGTCTTGGGATGTGGGAGAGGTCGGCCTTACCCTTGAGGTTTATCGCCGTCCGGAAGAAGGCTCGCTACTTGCCTTCGGCGGTCAGCGAGATCCAGGGACAGGGCGCACTTGGGGCGGCGTACGCCGTCTTGGCACGTCGCTCAATGCCTCTTGGGATCAGGGAGAGCGAAACGGTTTCTGGGGACGAGCTGCGGCGAATCAAATTACCGGACATCATGTCGCTGACAACAGCAGTATCGAGCTGATGGGCGGCTGGTATCACCGACTGATCAACCGCCCCAATCACGAGCTTCGTACAGGTGCATCGCTCCTCTTCTGGCACTACCAAAAAGACCTTTCCGACTATGTGTGGGGCCAAGGCGGATACTATTCGCCGCAGGCTGCCGTCTCCTTGGGCAGTTTTTTGGAAGATCGCGGGCGCACAGACAATTGGTCATGGACCGTTGAGGGTCGTCTGGGGCTCTCTATGTCGAAATCTTCCGAACGCGACCGCTATCCGCTCAAGGACGAACTGCGCCGCGAAAATCTGCCTGATCTGTATGCCAGAGAACCTTCGTCAACCTCTGCAGGCATCGGTGTCTCGTTCAAAGGCGCAGTTGAAAGAAGATTAGGTCCGCAAGCATTCGCCGGAGTCTCATTCGCTTATACGAATGCGGACGACTATGCCCCGCTTTATCTCGGTTTTTGGCTGCGATTCCCATTGACCCCATGGGAAGGAGACCTGCCTATGCCGCCAGAACCCATGGTGCCCTATGCCCGCTGGTAATCGTTTGCCGTGCAGATTTCCCATGCCGTCTCTCATCATTCTCACCTTCAAGTTCATCTATGTCCCTTCTGAGGGCATCATTCCCGGAGGGGATCATGACTAATCCGCAATTGCTGCAGCCTCAGCACTCTCAAAGCATCCGATCATCGGCTTTGAAGAGCAACAAAAATGTCTGCACAGCGGACAAGCTGGGCTTCGTTCTGGATACGTCCACCCATACGCTTGAACTGTCTGAAGCGTTCACTGAACTGCTGAGCGGAGCGACCAAGCACCCAATTCGCACCCAAAACGATTTGCTCGAAGCCGCCGCTTCAGAGCTTGATCGCAATCTGCTCGACCATGCGCTGACCGCTCATGATTCACCGTTTGAATACGTGCGGTTTAAAACAGGAAATCAAGTCTCCTGGACTCGCATCGACCTGCAGACACGCATCACCCCTGAAGGCAAAACATTCGTTGACGGATCTGTGACTTGGTATGACGCCGGACAAATCATCCATGATCTGCTTCCGGCCGCATCACCGTCTGGACAGATGCTCCGCTCGCTGCAGAAACTCTTTTTGCTTTCATTCGAACACCCCGTATTTTTTGCCGCGATCAGAGCCGAAACGCCAGTGAAGAGTGTGAGGATCGTGGACTATATCGCCGCACGACTGCGTGAGCTCGGCTGCTGCGCAGAAGTACTGCCGGGCGGTCATTTCTTCTTTGAGCATCAGTGCAATCCTGAGAAAAAGGGGGCTGACAAGGATCTTTTGACAGCACTGAACGCCTTTCTCAAGGAAGCCGATCCAGATGCTTCGATTGAAATTCTGGAAAGCAAACGGAGTGCCGCCGCCTCGGACAACAGCCGATTGTCGTTTTGGCGGACCGCAGCAGCCTTGCTTGACGACGAAGTCAAGGCAGCTCACCCAGAGGGTGAAGTCACCTTCAGTGACCTCATCATCCTGGCTGAAGCCTGTCTCAACGACTTCAAAGCTTTTTATTTGGATTTGCAGCCCATCATTTCATGCAGTGACGGCTCCTACATCGGCGGGGAATTTTTAATTCGTCTCGATTCAGACAAAATTAATTTTGGCCCAGACAAATTCATTCCTTTATTTTCAGAGTCGAACTTCATGTCAGTCGTTGATCGAAAAGTATTTCTGATGGCGATAGGCACTATTCGAGAATATTTTAAAAACACCAAGAAATCATTTTGCTTCAACATCAACATCAGCCCCAAGCAAAGCGCCAACCCTCAATATCTTCATTTCGTAAAAGAAACCCTGCGCTTAACTCCAGTTAACAATCAAAAATTGATGATTGAAATTACAGAAACAAATGCCATCAGCCAAAAAACTGGAAGCGCCTTTATAGATGGGCTGCATGCTATGGGAATTCAAGCAGCAATAGATGATTTTGGAACTGGTTACAACAGTTTAGAAACACCGCTGTCAATGTCTTTTGATATGGTGAAATTTTCTCGATCACTCATCAATAAGGCATTGATATCCAGACGATCAAAGAACTTTCTGTCGCAAATAACCAAAGCCTGCAGAACGCTTGACGCAGAACTCTGCGCCGAAGGCATTGAAACGCTTGAAATGAAGGATGCTTTGTCTCCATTCTGCTTTGACAAGTTTCAAGGTTATCTCTTCGCCCGCCCGATGCCGGTTAAGGACGCTGCCCGCCTGCTGCTCGCAGCTGAACTCAAGGAGCTCAAGGAGCAAAAGCAATGAAACCGCTGCGCGTTCACCCTCTGTGGATTGGATCGGTTCTGGGCTTCATTCTGCTGCTGATCGTCTGGAACTGTTTCGTTCCCAATCAGGCCGCCATTCCGGACGTCATCCGAATCGGCGTGGAGGACGACTACGTTCCGTTCTCCTATACAGATGAAAAAGGACAGCGCGCAGGCTTTGACGTAGATATTTCGTCAGCGCTGTGCAAAAAATTAAATTTCCGATGTGAAATTCTGCCGATGCCCTTTGGAAAGCTCTTGCCGGAACTCTCCAAAGGCAATTTGACAATAGTTGTAGCAGGCATAGGCATCACCCCGGATCGTGCGAAGCATTTTTTATTCACTAATGTTTACTATCGGTCTCGAAGCTTTTTTACCACTAACAACCGAAAGCTCGCGCCGGCCAGCACCGCCAATGCTGCGAAGCTTGTTATCGGCGTACAAAAAGATACGTTTCAACAAGAACTCATCGAGAAAAACTTTATTCCTGCCGGTGCAAAGATGAAGATATATGCAAAATATGATGACCTTAAACAAGCTATTTTGCGTAATGAAATCAACACCATGTTCACTGACGGGCTGCCTGGATATGCATTCCTCAAGAGTCCACAAGGCGCATCGCTCTTTATTAGCGGTCAATATGACGATTTCGACCCATCGCTTACCGATGCTGTCATTGCCGTTCAAAAGGACGCCGAAGAGCTAAAAAACAAGCTCAATCAAGCGCTGATGCAGATTAAAGCTGACGGCATATACCAAGAAATCAGTGCGAAATATTTCCCATTCATGAATTATTGATTGACCACAGACAGACGGACTATGTCTAAATCCATCCCGCAAAAACGCCAAGCGCTGCATTTCACGACCTTCGTCAAACTGACGATCTGGCCGTTGATTGTGCTGCTTGCCTGCTGCATGGCGCTCAGTCTGAAGCTTTATTTCGATATCGGCAAAAAAACCGAAAATTTGACTGACGAGACTGTCAACAGTCTTTTATTGTCACAGCGCACTGCAGTGAATCTTGAAGGTCTGCGGTTTTCTCTTGACATTATTGCCAACGCCAGTGAAGCCGAACGGGCCAGAGATGCATATGTCAATGCCTGGGCAATGCTCTCAGAGTCGGCGCTGGATCGGCACGATGACACAAGGCTTGTTGTCAAGCAGGTTCTCGAGAGTCTTCAGCAAACCTGGCAGGAACGTAAAGCGCTCGATGCCGATTTTGCGCGAGCCCAGAAAGTCAGTGCGCAATTCGGCAAAAATCTGTTTGACCTCTATTCACAATCTTCCGGCCTGCCGCGGCTTGCCGAACTTCCCAAAACCCGCCTCTTCCGTGCCAAAGAGATTACAGATCAATTACGGCTTTTCGGCCAGACTGCGGCCGAAATCCGCGCAGCTTGCGCTCAGATGCACTCGGATGCCGATTCCCGCCTGAGTTCCATTTCGTCCGAAAGCTGTCCGAATCTGCTGCAGACCTCTGCCACCCTTGAAGCCGCACTGCAGGAAGCCCAGCGTTCTTTGGAGCGCTTTGACTCTGCCGTCTCGCTCATGAACGACGACATGGCAAGGCTTCAGCACATGTTTTCAGCGAGGGAAGCGCGTGAGCTTTTGAGCGAAATCTCAGCCATCAACAAAACCTCTGCCAGTTTTGTGCCTGTGATCATTGCGTTCATTTTGATTACCGTACTCACGCTCTTTTCAATATCCCTCTGGTTCAACACGCTTGTCGAACCGCTGAGGGAGGTCATGCAGGCCATGAAGGATTTCTTGGATCGGGGTGTCATGCCTCCCAAAAACATCACTTCTCACGTCACCGAGCTTAATCAAATGATTGAATGGCTCATGCTTTTTTGCAGCATGACCGCGAGTGAACAGCATAAAAATCAAGTTATCGCCGAACAGTACAAAACGCTCATCAAGGAATCTCAGCGCGATCCGCTCACGGGCGTATACAACCGTATGGCGTTTGAAGAAATTGCGTCGCGCAAAGCGCCGCTGCCGCCGATGTGCGCGGTAGCGATGATTGACATTGATCACTTCAAACGCATCAACGATACACGCGGCCACCTCTTTGGCGATTCCATCCTTTCCGCCGTCGGCGAAACACTTCGTCGAAATCTGGATAAACAGGATCTCATCTACCGCTATGGCGGCGATGAGTTCTGCGTCGTTATCTCCGGCATCACGGAAGAATCACTTGCAACCGTTGCACAGCATTTGCTGGCCAAACTCGGCACGATCTCCACCAAAACAGCACAAATTTCCAACTACCTGCCTGAAGGGGATGGATTGTCAGCAACGATTGGACTGAGCACGATCACGACCCCCAATGATCATAAAGACATCTTGACTCTCATTGAGGAAGCCGACCACGCGCTTTATCGAGCAAAAAGAGCCGGGCGCGGGCGCTGTGCAAGTGCATTGAAGGAGAACGAAGCATGACCTCCGCCGCTGCCAAGCTCGAACTGCAGGGACTTCCCGACCTTCTGCAATGGGTGGACTTCGGAACCTGCGCGGTTATCTTCCTGCCCTCTTGCCGATGGCTCATCCCGCTCATCGGGCAAATTAATGCACCGTCGTCGGCCCCACTGCAGGTCGTTCTTACCGAGCCCTGTGCAGATACGGTTCTCGAATGCGCTCCGAAGTATCCGCTGAACAACCCCAAACTTCAGAGCGCTGAGCTCGTCACCATGCGTCCAAGCGCCAAGCCTCCATTCAAGCGCTTTGCGGACGCGTTCCCTTTTCTCTCAAAAGATGCCGGCCTGGTGATCTTTGCCGGAGGAATGGAAGCCTTTGACAGACTTTCATCCGCTCAGCTCAATGCGTTGCTCGTCAATCTTGCCAATGATGCAAGTGAGGGCGGGAAAGCGGTGCTCCTTTGTCTTGGCGGCCTCAGCGCAGAGTTAAAGCAGCACTTTCTGAACTCTCGGCGCGCAGTTTCCTGTGCTGCCGCAATCGAAAAGCAAGACGACCATTTTGTATGGATAACGAACTTCTGGCACGCGATGGATCACTATTGCGACGAAGTGACTTTGCCGCTCTCTTTCGATGCAGACGGACGCCTATTGATCGACAGCGAAAACAATCGTGGTTCCAGCCTTGAACGCAGCGATGAGGACGTTGTTTGGAGTTCCGTTCCGTCACTGCAGGCTGAATCTGCAGGAATCCCCGATCTTCGAACCGTTGCGGACAATAAGGCCGTTCTCGCAGCCGGTCTGCGTTCGGCTGCCGCCACATTGGTTTTCCGGCTTGACAGTGCCAAAGACATTGAACCTGTCGGACGCGCGATTTTTACGCTGCGGCGGCGCGGCGGAAGACTGCTCAAAATTGCCGCCGTGGAAACAAAGACGCCGCTCAGAGCCGCTTCGCTTGCTTTCCTGCTTGGCTGCGGAGCCAATATTATTTTTGAAAATACAGCCACTTGCGGCTATATCCGCATCATGCTTGCCTCCCTAAAGGACACCGTCTACAGCCATCCGCTGCCCGAGCATTTTGAAGAAAAATTGGCGGCGATTTCTGCCTCAGCCGTCATTGGGATGGTTGAGCCTGCCAGGTTCCTCAGCGCCGCTCGATCCATCATCGCCACGCCGGTCGACTATCAGAATTCCCACGGCGCATTAATCGTGCTCGAACCCGATCCGGGCATATTGGTCGAGGAAGCTATGGATCAATTCCACCCCACGCGATCCGGCGATATGGGCTGCGTAATGCTCAATCGGGCCGTGCTTTTTCTGTCGGGATGTCGGCCTTCAACTTTGGAGATCACGCTTCGCCGTATTTTCTCAGTGGATCCGACATTGATCTTTCAATCGTATGCGGGCTTCTTCAGCGATTTGGAAGTGGCAAACGGACTCCAGCAGCTCGAAGATTTTTTGGAGCGCGGGAAACCGTCCCGCCGCGCTTATTCGCGGCCGATTACAAACCGCAAGCCCAATCCTGTCGACCCATCTTCTCCGGCTGAACTCATGCGCCCCAACCCCAACAAGCCGAAACGAGTTCACCCGGAAACGGAGGCCAGCCATGTCTGAACTGCCGCCTCTTAATGACCTTTGGATGCTCATTCTGATCGCCGCCTTGGTTTTTATCCCCATCGGCATGCGTCTCAAGGCAATTGCTGCCCGCATCCGGCGCCGAGCGGCTTGGTGGTGCATACGCCCCACTCTTCGCCGCAGCAGCTCATTTGAAAAGTTCATCCGAAAGAACGCTCAGGATCGCTAAATTGATGACCACATCCCATTCGACAGCCGACGAACAGCTTCGGCCCAGAACATCCGGAAGCAGTGCCTGGAATCTTTACTTTCTCGGAAAAATCACCCTTGCCTACTTCGGTTATCTGGTGCTCAGCCCCGAGCTCAATGCATTGCTCTTTGGGGTTGTCCTTATTCCCTTCCAGTCGAAGACTGTCCGACGGCTCCGTGATGCAGCAGCTTTAATTGCAGGCTTTGCATTGCTCTGGCACGAAAGCTGGCTGCCGGGGCCCGAAGTGATTGCAGCCAACGCCAGCAACCTGGCTGCCTTTACACCTGCCTATCTGCTCGAACTCGCAGAGAGTTTTGTCAACACACAGATGATTGCCTGGGGACTAGTGGGATTCACCCTGTGGCTTCTGCTGAAAAACTGGGTGCGTTTCACCACATTGTCTGCACTGGGACTGCTCTTTACGGCTTTCCCGGGCCTCTTGGCTTTTGTCGTTCAGCCATTCACCTCACCGTCGGTCCAAGAATCCTCTGCAGAGAGTTCGATCCGCACAGCGGTCAATGAAGTGCCTGCCAGCCAATCTCAAACCGCTTCCGCCGAAAAAACGCAGCAGCTTCAGCCGCCGCAAACTGCAGCCGCTTCTGACAATGCCATCAACACCTGGCTTGAAACTTTTTATCAATCCGAATCACAGCGGCATGCAACGCTTCCATCTGGACTGATTCCAATTGAGCAAAGCGGCGCATTTGACATCGCCCTAGTCAATATCTGTTCACTGGCGCAGGATGATCTGGAGGCTACGGGCTTAGCTGACCATGAAGTATTCAAACGATTTGACATCCGCCTCACAAACTACAATGCAGCCACTTCTTATTCCGGACCTGCCACCCTCCGGCTCCTAAACTCACTGTGCGGACAAAGTTCACATCAAGCGCTTTACAACGGACGGCGGACCTCCTGCGAATTGATGACGCAGCTGGAATCGGCCGGCTGGACGCCGCAGCTGTTTTTCGATCACAACGGCAAGTTTGAGGACTATTTGGACAGCCTGCGGAAATACGCCGGACTCAAACCGCCCTTGGCGCCGCACACCGGTCTCAAACCCATTTATGAAGGCTTTGACGGTTCACCCATCTATTCAGCATTAGATGTGCTTCATTCCTGGAAGAATTCACTCCCTCCAGAGCCAACCCGCACCATTACGCTCTTTAATCTCATTGCGCTTCATGACGGCAATCGAAAACCAGGGGCCGGGAAATCTCTTGACTTCAAGCCGCGTGCCGAGCGGCTCCTGAGGGACCTCAATACCTTCATGAATGAACTGGAGGCGAGCGGCCGCCCTGTTCTCCTCTTGATTGTCCCTGAGCACGGCGCAGCCGTGCGGGGCGACCGCATTCAAATGGCTCGTCTGCGTGAAATTCCGAGTCCTCATATTACGCACGTACCTGTTTTTGCAAAATTTTTTGGCTTATCCACGAAAACCCCGAAAATTGTGATTGACACTCCGACGAGTCATCTCGCGGTCGGTGAACTTATCGCTAGAACGATCACAAGCGGCGCCTACACCCATGCCAAACCGCTCGATCTGACTGCTCTGACCTCGGATCTCCCGCAGACTTGGTCAGTCTCTGAAAATTCAAATGCTTCAGTTGTTCAATACAAAGACAATTTCTGGGTCAAACTCCAGCAATCCAAATGGATGCCATATAAACAATAAAAATAATACAACATCAATACCAACCAAATTTGATCATTACACCAAAAAAATAAAATAAAAAAGTGAGGTACAAAATGAAGGGCGCCATAAAAATACAAAACATAACCTCAACTTATATTCTAATACTCACACTGGCCGCAACCCTAATACTTGCCATATTTGGCGTGGAAAAAGTCATTAGGTACAATTGTTATCAAAATTTGGCCGATGCTGTTAAACAAGGCGCTACCAACATCCGCTCTATCTTGGAAAATGGCGAGCAGCAGCTGCAATCAGTTTCCGTTATGCTCGCAGCACACTTAAATCTAGACATCACATCTGCAGAACACTTTAAATTCCTTACACAATTACCAAACAACAATTTGATATCGACCTATATTGTTCTGCTTCCTGACAATAAATTGTTATTCCCTTATCAAAAAAATATTCATCCATTAAAACCTTTGCTTTTTAAATCCAATATCGAAGCAAAGGTCAATTTTATCGACCGTTATGCTATCGACGATAATGGCACATTGTATTCCGCCCTTTGCACACCTATTATGCGAGACGGCGTCACTATTGCAATACTTTATGGCTTAATCAACTTAAATGACATACCTAAAAGATTTCCATTCCAAATTTATAATGGCAATGGTCAAGCCTTTCTTATTGACGCTCAAAATGGAAATTTACTCATTGACACTTGGCATAAAAATTTAGGTAACATGTATGACGTGCATTTCAGCAGTAACGAAACAAAATTCGGGACAAGTTTCGAACAAATGCGCAGAGACATTAAAAATGAACAATCCGGATTTGTTATCTTTAAATCACAGCAAGCTGGTGAAGATTTTTACAGTTACTATCACCCTGTCGAAAAATATCATCTATCCTTTCAAATCATCGTCCCGCAATCAGTTGCTTTCGCAGAAGAATATAAACTTCAACAAATTGTCCTCTCGCTTGGCTGTGCACAGTTAACGGCTATTTTAATTTATGCATTTCTTTTAATGCGTAAAACTTCCAAACGCAGACAACAGGATAAGCAAAGAATCGAACTTATTCAATCAGTCAATAAAATACAGCGAACATTGTTTGGAGTATATAAAAACCCTTATCTGATCAACGTATCCCTTGAGATGCTTGAGCAAACCATTGGTTCAGACCGAATCGTACTCATGCTCCTAAATGATGGGGTCATTGATAAATTTTTCAGTCTCCCTCAATATGATGAAAAAGAGCGAGCAAAATTCATCGGCTTGAGAATACCGCAAATTGTTATCGATGACATCAACACTCATCTCGAGGAGAAGGGGATAACACTTTACGCAGAAAGCAATGCAGACAAGTTAACGCTTGCACAATCGATGCCTGGATTAAGTGGAGAAACTGAAATAATTCGAAATCTTACTGCCGTCTGGACACTGAATTCCGATCGAGAAATTATTGGTCTGGCTTATGCCATCAATGTCGACGATCCTGAAAGTTGCCGCGAAGTCCTTTCAACGATTGTCAGCAGCTATCAAATGGCAATCCAAACCATGGATTCCTATAACATGCTCTACCAAATGGGCAAGATCGATAATATGACCGGCCTCAAAAATAGGAATGCCTATCAAAAAGATATTTCCCAGTTAGGAGAAATGACAGACAGTTCATTTTGCTGTATTTACATTGATGCCAATGGATTACATGAAATGAATAACCGTTTAGGTCATTCTGCCGGCGATAAAATGCTGATCAGTATTGGCAAAGAAATTTGTACTCAATTTAGGAATGATTCGCATGATGCTTATCGCATTGGCGGGGATGAGTTCATTATATTTTGCAGAAACATACCTGAAAAGCTCATTCAAGAAAAAATAAACAATCTTAAAGAACATCTCGAAAGGCTTCATTACTTTGTTTCTATCGGCCACGCATTTGCGAAAGATGGATTAAAACCGCTAAACACCATCACTCAAGCCGAAAGTATAATGTACAAACAAAAGATGTATTTCTATTCTGGAGACAGGGATCGAAGAAAAGCCAGGACAAAGAATATAGAGCTAGAAAATCTTCTACTAGAAAAACACATTCAAGACGACTTCCTTTCAGCCATATCCAGCAAATATTTAGGTGTTTATGCCGTCAACCTTATAACAAACAATACGCGCATCATATATAAGCCTATTTATTTTGATGAAATACTAAAAAAATCTGACTTCAATTACAAAGTAGCAATTAAAGAATATATAAGAAAATTTGTTGACAACGTGAGTTACAACGATTTCATGTCATTTATAGATTATGAAAGACTCGATAAAGCCTTAAGTGCTGGGCAATCACCTCGACTCATCTATCGCAAGAAAAATGGCGATTACGTTCAAGTTCGAGTCCTTCCCATGAGCAAGTATTCGGATACCAACAAAACAACTTTATGGATCTTCGAAAGAGAATCGTCAGCCAAGAGCGGACATTTACCGCCTTCAGCGGCAACAAAGCGCCTTTAAAAGACGTCGCATCGCTTCATTGCAGCAGACACTAAAGCCAAAGCCGCAGCAAAAGCATCGCATTGCTGCGGCTCTTTCATTCATTGGAGCGACAGACAGTCTTAATCGTATTTGCGAGCCGACGTCCTGCAGTCCCAATCTCAGTGCACTAATGAATTCTCCGCAGGTCTTTCAACCTGCATCGCATACCGCCGACGTTCAAGCTTCATCCTTCGTTGAGAGACCAGCCTTGACGCTAAGATGAATCCACATCACCAGAATGTGAAGTACTGCCGGGCATAACCGCAGCGATCTCCATCACCCGAGATGACACTTCACCCGTCGAATTATTAAGAAGGACATTGCTCTCATGTTCGAGCGCATTCTTAAATACCGCCGCGATCTCCACCAGATCCCGGAACTTGACTTTGATCTTCCCAAGACCACCGCTTATGTGCGCAGCGTGCTTGAGAAACTGCCCTGCGAGGTCTTTTCGCCCGACGGTCACGCTGTCTGCGCTTGGTTTGATGCCGGCGCTCATGAAGCCGTTGCCTTCCGCTCCGACATGGATGCGCTCCCCATCTGTGAAGTCTCCGGCGTGCCTTTCTCGTCCAGACACCAGGGGCACATGCATGCCTGCGGACATGACGGCCACATGGCCATGGTGCTTGAGCTTGCGCAGTATGTTGCGTCGGTCAAAGACCGCTTAAAGCAGAATGTTCTGCTGGTTTTCCAGCCTGCAGAAGAGACGACGGGCGGTGCTCAGTTCATCTGCCAGTCCGGCGTTTTTGCGCAAAAGAACGTGAAGGCCATTTACGGCTTTCACCTTTGGCCGGATCTGCCGCTCGGACAGCCTGCAACCCGTCCGGGGCCGCTCCTTGCCGCATCGTGCGAAGTCACGGTTGACATTGAAGGCAAAAGCACTCACATCGCCAAAAGCGAAGACGGTGCGGATGCCCTGCTTGCCGCATCCCGCTTTGTCGTGGGTGCAGAAAAGATTCTCGACGATCTTCACGCCGCCGAGGGCCCCTGGTGCACGCTGAAGTTTGGTCTGCTGCAGGCCGGCACAGTACGCAACGCCATTGCAGCGCATGCTCACCTTGAAGGGTCGCTGCGCGTTTTCAGCGAGTCTGCCTTCAAGATGGGGCGCGATCGCCTTTATGCGTTGGGTGAACAGATCTCTAAGGATCTCGGCGTTAAAGTCCATGTGGATGCCCCTGAAGGCTATCCGCCGGTCGTCAACGATGAAAAACTCTTTGAAGATGCCCAAAAGCGTCTGCCGAACCTCGAAATGCTGCCTAAGCCCCTATTGATTGCCGAAGACTTTGCCTACTACCAGCGGACACTGCCCGGGCTCTTCATTCTTCTGGGCACCGGCACCGGGATTCCGCTCCATTCCGACCGTTTCAATTTCGATGAAAAAGTGCTTGAAAAAGGCGTTGAAATCTATAAGCACTTCATTGATTTGAAGGACTAAGCCGCACTTCATTGCTTCTCATTGATCCCTCGGATCCGCAGACCGTCAGCATGGCGTCTCACTCATGCTGGCGGTCTTTTTTATGCCGCTTTACGCCGCTCAAGAGAACCGTTCCCTGTCAGACTCTTCGACCGACGTGATCGAGAGGCTGCCGCGCTGACGCGCTCGGTGCGGCACTTTTGCCCTTAAACCCATCTCTTCGCAGGACGAGCAATGCACCAATATGGTGCATACATTTCTAAATCGGCGCATTTAAAAGGGCAGTGTCGTCAATAAAGCGTTAATACCTATTGACTTTATCTTAAGAAAAAATCTTCAGTTTTAAATTAAACGCCGACAGGCTTTCCTTCCCCGGGGATCCTTATTCATGCATGTCGACCATCGATTTCGATCGTTTACAACGATTTCTGCGGAGTCAGCTAAAAAAATCAAAAGTCTTTCTGCTTTTGGCACGGCTTTGGCTTAGGAAAAACGAAACGGCACCGCGAATCCCTGAGCAAGCGGTCCGACCTCGCCAAAGAAAAGAAAGAGAGGATTCCCCATGAACACAACCCACTCCGTTGCCCTTGTCGATTCGGCGTCCAATATGACGTCAAGGGGCTCTGCGTCTGCAGGCTCCAATGGGAAATCGACTGTGACCGCTGACACTCAGCCTTCGCCCGGCTTCTTTAAGCGATACGGCCTTGTCTTTGCCGTCGCGGCTCTCGGCATCATCTGTCTGATGCCGCAGCTCGCGGATCTCTCCATTGCCGGTCAGCGCATGATCGGCATCATGGCCTTCGCAGTCATTACCTGGGCGACGGGCGCCGTGTCGTTTCCGGTTTCCGCCGGCGTCATCATGGCGCTCATTGCGGTCCTTGTGGGACTTTCTCCGCAGCCCGACGGCCAGGGACTCATCGGCACGAGCAAAGCGCTTCGCATGGCGCTCACGGGCTTCTCTTCCCCCGCCTTCTGCCTTGTCGGCGCGGCGCTCTTCCTCGCGGCAGCCATGATGCAGACGGGGCTGGACCGGCGAATTGCCCTCGTTACGCTCTCCAAAATCGGCACGTCGCCTTCGCGCGTTGTGCTCGGCATCATTCTCTGCGGCTTCATTCTCTCTTTCTTTGTGCCGTCGACCACTGCGCGCGTAGCCTGCCTCGTGCCGATCGTCACCGGCATGGTGCGCGCCTTCGGACTCCCGCTGAAGAGTGCTTTCGGCGCCATGCTCCTCATCACGGTTGCACAGGTCGACAGCGTGTGGAATGTCGGCATCAAGACTGCCGCTGCCCAGAATATGGTGGCCGTAGGATTCATTCAGGAACTGACCGGTCATGATATTTCCTGGCTTGACTGGTTTGTCGCTGCCGCACCGTTCGCCGCTTTGATGAGCGTCGTGCTCTATGTGGTCATCACCCGACTCTTTAAGGGTTCGCTCGAAGATATTTCGGGCGGCGACGATGCCGTTCGCCGTGAACTCGCAAAGCTCGGCCCTATGTCCGCTGCTGAATGGAAGCTCACGGTCGTTTCCCTCGTACTCCTCTTTATGTGGGTAACGGAAAAGAAGCTCCACCCCTTTGATACGACGACTACGACAGTGTGCGCCATTGCGCTCCTTATGCTGCCAAGCATGGGCGTGATGGACTGGAAGAGCGTCGTCAACCGCATCAACTGGGGCACGCTGCTCGTCTTCGGCGTCGGCATCTCGCTCGGCTCCACGCTTTTGTCCACCCACGCCGCACAGTGGCTCGCCGAAGGCATTGGTTCCTCCTTCGGGCTCGCAGATCAGACCACCACTTTTGTCGTCGTTGCGGTGCTCGCCCTCTTTCTCATCATCATTCACCTCGGCTTTGCATCCGCCGCAGCGCTCTCAAGCGCACTCATTCCAATCATCATCGCTCTCGTGAACGGACTTGATGCGCCGAACGTCAATGTGCTGGGCATTACGATGATTCTGCAGTACGTCATCAGCTTTGGCTTCATTCTTCCGGTCAATGCCCCGCAGAATCTGATTGCCTACTCCACCGGTGCGTTTGACGTGAAGACTTTTGCCTTCACCGGCATTATTCTGACGATTGCGGCTTATCTGCTCATTCTTCTGATGTCTGCCACGTATTGGAGCTGGATGGGCCTAGTGTGATACACCGAAGAGCGGCCGCCCGCGCAGCCGCTCCGCAGGCAAAAAACCTGATTTCACCATACCTTGTGACTTAGCCTCAGAAAGCGAACCTGCTTTCTGAGGTTTTTTTCTGCTGCTAAGGCACTAAACCGGAGAGAAAAGCCTGCCCTTAAACCGCCGCAGAGGATCCCTTCGGCTGAACGTCCGCGGGCGCATCGTCGTCAGCATGCGGATCGAGCATCACCACCTCCAAGCGGTTGTAAGGAATGCGGATCCCTTCCTCGCGGAAACGACGGACAATATCGAGCGTAATGGCTGTTTTGATCCCGACGGAACCATTGACCGGATCGGCCAGCCAAAAAGCCGCCTTCAAATTAATGCCGCTGTCGCCGAAGCTGTCCACATAAGCCCAGGGCTTGCGGCCCTTGACGATGCGCGGACGATCGCGCGAAACCTCTTCGAGCATGACGGCAAGTGCCCGATCCACATCCGAATTGAAGTCAATCGTTACGGCGACATACTGCGTATTGGCTTCATCCGTATACGAATGATTCAGCACTGCTGACGTCACGAACGCTTCATTCGGGACAATATTCTCAATGCCGTCGAGACTGCGCACCACCGTAAAGCGCGTATTGATTTCCACCACCTTTCCGCGGAAGCCGCCCACCGTCACCAGATCTCCGATTTTGATGGATTTGTCTAAGAGGATGATGAATCCGGAAACATAGTTGGAAGCGATCTTTTGCAGCCCAAAGCCCAGTCCGACGCCTAAAGCGCCGCCGAAAACCGAAAGAATCGTCAAGTCGATGCCGACGGTTCCAAGACCGATGATGACTGCCAGAATCAGAAAAAGAACGGTGACAATGCGCGAAAGCACTACCTTCAGGTTGGGGGTCAGATTCTGCGCCCCCTGAATGAACTGATTGATGATGGCCGAAATCCAATTGGCAACGGCGAGCGTAAGGAGCACCGAAACCACCGCCATGAAGGCCTTCCAAACCGTCATGTCCCCCTTGCCGATGGGGATTCTCAGCGCATCAAGATAGTCCACCGAATCCGACAGCACGCCGAAGAACTGCAGCACTGCAAAGCACCAAAAGATAACGGTGACTGTACGCTGCACACCCCGCGTGATGATGCTTCGTCCAATGCTGGCCTGCACAAAGGCCATCACAACGGAGAGCACCGAAAATGCATAGAAGATCGAGTAGAAGATCCTGCAGATAACGAGCGACCGAGAAGGTTCATCACCGAGCGTTACGATCAGCCAGGCCGCAAGCGCGAGGGACGATCCTGCGATGAGGCCGAAAGACACATTCTCAAGAAGCCCGTAAGCCAGATGCTTGATGTGATTGACTACGCCGAAATCATCTGCACTCGGGCGCCTCTTTTCGAGCCACTCCGTAAAGGCGCGAGATCCCCACCAGCCGAGAATGAAGGCACAGATCACAGCAATAATCTGCAGCACCAGACTCGACCAGGTCATTCCCGCCGTAAGCGTTTCAAAAAAACGCGTGAACCAATGCGTCGTATCAATCACTGCATCTGCAGCTGCGGAAAGGCCTTCATCAGGGCTTGGGGCATTGGCCGCTGCCTGAAGGTGATCCGCCGCTTCTTCAGCCATCGCCTCGGCGGCCTCGGTATGTGTCGTCATAATGAAAATCTCTGCGGGCCTCCTGAGCCCGAAGCAGGGTTAGGGAAAGTGAGAAACGAGCTTGAGCTGCGTGCTTGCGCCCTCGTTCCTCGGCATGCAGTCTATGCCGTTGTCGGCCGTTTGGCCGGTCGCTGCTGATCATATGATGGCTGCCGTGCGGCCATCAGTCGGTTGTCTCGCGACTGTCAGCTTCAATAGGAGCGGCAAACAAAGATAGTTGCAGTGCGGATTTCATGGTTAACAGCCTTGAAATGCTGACTAATTCAGTGCGCCAGCTTGCATTTTTCAGTTATAAAGTGGTTGTATTCATAAAAGAGCTAATGATTAGCGGGATATATTGCTATGGACGCAACGGCAACTGTCAGCTTCCGCATGGACGCGAAGCTCAAAAAAAATTTTGAGTCCATCATCCAAATGATGGGGCTCAACATGACAACAGCATTCACCGTTTTTGCTATCCAAGTCGTCAAAGAAGGGCGGATTCCCTTTGCAATTAAGGCCGATCCGTTTTGGTGTGCCGAGAATCAGGTGCGATTGCGTGAGAGCATTGCTCAATTGGAATTAGGCAAGGTCAATGCGCACGATCTGATTGAGGGGGGGCAGCAGGAAGATCGCAAGAAACTGACCAAATTTGACAGCCTCTCCTCCCTGAAGGACGGTGAGGTTGTCAAAGCACCTCACTGTCCATGTGCGTTTTAGAGAGTGGCCATCAATGAATTCATCATCTATTTGATATTCATATATACAAATATCTAACCACTTCGTCAGCTGGTCTTAAAGCCAAACCACAAGCACAGTCATGAATGTGACGCTACAGACAATCGAGAGCGAATTCAGCGTGCACGAAAGCGCCACTCTGCCCGGGTCATTGAGGCAGAGCGCCGTATAGATCGTGCAGACGGCCGAGAGCGGCGCAAAGGCAAGAATGGCGAGAACCTTGCGAACTTCCTGATCAAAAGGCAGATAGTTGTAGAAAAGAAAAGCGAGCGCCGCAGCAATCAGATAACGGCAGAAAAGCGTCTTGGCAATATGCAGTCCCGAACCCGGCGCGAGCTTCAGTTCAAAGCCGATGCCGATCATCAGCATGGCAAGGAACGGATTTGCTGCGCCCACCATGTCGGTAAACCCCAGCACCTGCGGCGGGAGCTTCCAGCCGAGGAAAGCCAGAATCGTCATGGCGACATAAACATCCATCGGAACAGAAGAAAACATCCGCCTGAAGAAAAGCCGGACGCCGCCGCCTTCATTTTTCCCGGCTACCGCCGCTGCGATGGAATAGGTCGCCCCCGTGCACATGATCGAATTGCCGGTATCCCAGATGCAGGCTGCGACAACGCCCATGGGGCTCACGAAGCTCTGCAGAAAAGGAAGAGCGAAGCAGCCGACGTTGTAGCCCGAGAAATTAATGATGTTGAAGGCCTGCTCGGCAGAATCGCCGCGCTTTGATGCGAGCCAGCCCGCGGCAACGGTGACGAGATTGCATCCGAGCCCCAGCAGCACGAGCACAAAAAGCGCCGCATCAACATCGATTCTGGTGAAGTTCGAAATGATGGCGCAGGGAAGCGTCACCTTGAGGACCAGTCCGGCGATGAGCCGAAAGTCTTCCGAACGAAAGAAGCCGACGCGCTTGAGCAGATAGCCCACGACGATCACAGCAATGAAGGAGACAACCTTGACGAGAACGGATTCCATGGGAAATCCTTGGGAAAAAAGAATGCATGCCGGCTGAGAGCCGGTACGTTTGATGTGATCGGAAAGTATAAGTTCAGACCTGAAGCGCAGAACTGCGCTGGGGATTTAACCGCTCTCCCTCTTGATCCAAGCACGCTCAGCTGAGAGATAGTCTGGATTCATCTTTCGATTCATATGCTTACGGTTTACTACTCCCGACGGAGTAGTTATTATCACTAATAATTAGCACCTAAGTACTTGGGTAGTTGATTCCGAAAACTATGCTTAGAGTGACGTCAACACCCAGGAAACAGCGGCAGAGTCTAATGACCCGGGAGAGCACTTCAGCTTGTCCCGAGACCGCCCTGCTGCTGCCGGGCAACATTTCTGTCTTCAAAGGAGAAATAAAGATGACTGATATTTCCCGCCGCAAGCTCTTCGGCGCTGCCGGTGCCGCCTCCCTCGGCCTTGCCGGCATGGTTCCCGTGGCCTCCGCTTCCGAATGCGGCAAGCCCGTCAAGTGGAATGAAACCAAGGAATTCGTGATCATCGGCACGGGCTTTGCCGGCCTCGCTGCTGCGCTCGAAGCGCATCAGGGCGGCATGAAGTCTGATCAGATCCTCATTCTCGAAAAGATGTCCTTCCCCGGCGGCAACTCCGTCATCAACGGCGGCGCGGTTGCAGCTGCCGGCACCGACATGCAGAAGGCCGAAGGCATCAAGGACTCGCCCGACCTCCTCTACGCAGACATCGTCAAGGCCGGCGGCGGTCTTGCTCACCCGGAACTCGCCCGCCACATCGCCGATGAATCCGTCGAAAACTTCTACTGGCTGCGCGACAAGATCGGCGTCAAGTTCAAGGCCGTGACCTACCACGGCGGCCATTCCGTCAAGCGCTCCCACGCCGTTGAAAGCAATTCCGGCGCCGGCTTCATTCTCCCGATGCTCGAACGCCTGAAGGAAGTGGGCATCAAGCCGCAGCTTCGCACGAAGGTCGAGCAGCTCATCGTCAACGACAAGGGCTGCGTCGAAGGCGTCAAGGCCCGCACCGGCTACACGTTCGGCAAGGAAGAGTCCGGCAAGGTCGTCTACATCCGCGCCACGAAGGGCGTGCTCCTCGCCACCGGCGGCTTCTCGCAGAATGTCAAGATGCGCATGTCCCACGACCCGCGCCTTACCGCTGCCTTCACCTCGACCAACCAGCCCGGCGCCACCGGCGAAACGATTCAGCAGGCTCAGGAAATCGGCGCCAACACGATTCAGATGGACTGGATTCAGCTCGGCCCGTGGACCTCGCCTGACGAACAGGGCTTCGGCGTCGCGCCGCTCTTCGTTGAATCCGCCGTCGGCTACGGCCCGATGATCGATCCGGCCACCGGCAAGCGTTTCGTCAAGGAAACCGGCAACCGCAAGGTTCGCGCTGACGCTATCGTCGCGATCGGCCATCCCTGCCTGATCTACACGTCCGCAGTGAACGCCAAGGCCAACATCATCGGCAAGAACATGACCGATGAGCTCTATAAGCACGCCCGTGAAGCCGGCGTCGTCAAGGAATATCCGACGCTCAAGGCCATGGCTGACGATCTGAAGATCCCGTTTGATCAGCTCAAGAAGACCAACGACGACTTCAACAGCTACATGAAGGCCAAGAAGGATCCGGAATTCGACTGCATGATCTTTGACAACGCCGTTCCGAACGAAGAAGGCCCGTTCCTCGCCGTTCGCCTCTGGCCGCGCGTCCACCACTGCATGGGCGGTCTTGAAATCAACAACAAGGCTGAAGTGCTCTCCTGCCGCGGCGAACCGATCAAGGGTCTCTACGCTGCCGGTGAAGTGACGGGCGGCGTCCACGGCATGGTCCGTCTCGGTACGGTTGCCGTTGCCGACTGCATGATCTTCGGCCGCACCGCTGCGCGCACTGCGCTCGCGTTCAAGGGCTGCTGATCCGCTTCCTCCGGGCTCTCCGCCGTCCATGCGTTTTGACAAGCTTTGCGGCGGCGCAGAAGCCCTTAAGGAGCCTCTCCGACGCTGGGACTGAACGGATTCTTTGATCCCTTCAGTCCCATCCTTAGGAGAGGACGTTTGCAGCGTGTAATCTTCTTCTCCGTGAACGGAGGCCGAAGCATCAGTCGGTTTGCCCGTCTTTTCCTCCTTTGGCGGGAAGACTGACTGTCGTGCGGCCTCCGCTTTTTCGTTAAATACCATGCCGTCCGCAAGGCCGGCAGATGCCCGATATCTTTGGCTCAGTAGGGATCGGGATCAACTTCAAAAGGAAATACACCCATGCGCAAGACTCTCGTTGCGGTTGCTGCCGCACTTGCCTTCGGTTCTCTTTCAGCTCATGCCGGCGACGTTCAGATGTACGGCGTCATCGACGTGGGTTTGTCCTACGTTCATTCTGATGCTGACCAGCCCGGCGTTGACTCCGTTGATAAGTTCACGATGGAAAACGCCTCTGAATTCGGTTCCCGCTGGGGTATCCGCGGCACGGAAGACCTCGGCAACGGCTACAAAGTGGGGTTCGTGCTCGAATCCGGCTTCAAGTCTGACGACGGCACACTCGATCAGGGCGGCCGCCTTTTCGGCCGTGAAGCGCACATCGACCTCTACAGCCCGTACGGCACGCTGAGCGCCGGCGTGCTTCCGGTCTTCGGCAGCGTTCTCGGCGCCAACGGCCTCTTCCGCGCGATTGACCCGCTCTTTGCGAACTACACCGTCGGCTTCAGCTCCGGCTTTGCAAGCGCCTCCAAGTGGACCCGCGTCAACAACGCCCTGAGCTATGTCACCCCGACCTTCTCGGGCGTCACCGGCTACGCCATGTATTCGTTCCAGACGGATACGGTGCCAAGCGATTCGAAGCAGATTGAAGGCAAGTCGAGCGCCGACCGCTATGCCTCTTTGGCTCTTCGCTACCAGAACGCCAGTCTCGAAGGCATCCTCGTCGCGGATACCACCTTGTACGGCAGCGAGCGTCAGAACAAGTATTCCGACGACGGCTTTACGATCACGGTGGGCGGCAACTATAAGTTCGACAGCGGCCTGAAGTTCGTGACCTTCTATCAGTACTTCCAGGATCAGGAACTCAGTACGGCTCAGCGCGGCGGCGTTGCTGCCGACGGCATTAACAGCTTCACGGGCAATGCCGGCTACGGCTTTGTTGACGGCTGGGGCGCGAGCTTCGGCGTGCACTACCCGGTGGCCGGCGGCACGCTCAAAGGCCAGATCGCCTACCGCGACATGGACAACCAGAACGACGTCGACTTCACGCGCTGGACGGTGGCCGCGGGCTACGACTATTCACTCAGCAAGCGCACTGCCGTCTACGCCATGGCCGGCTACTCGCAGGAAAAGCTTGAACAGGCCAACAAGGAAAGCGCCACCCCGAACGGCTACCAGATCGTCATCGGTACGGTGCACCGCTTCTAATGAAGGCTTGAGCGGCCGGTTTTCCCCTGAAACGGCCGCACATGCCCGACCGGCTTTCCAGAGCCCGAGGCTGCTGGCCTCATGATCCCCGACAGGTTTCGCACCTGCCGGGGATTTTTTGCGTCCTCTCGCTCGGGGGGTGTGTTTTTCAGTTTTTTAAACACCGTGTTCCATCCATTCTGACTTGCTGTTGTGTAAGCACTAGGGTTTCCCCGCCTCTTAAAACTTCAAAATGTCTTCATCCAGATGAGCGCTTGCGGTTCATGACTTCTGCCGCAGCGCTTTTCGATATTTTTCCAAGACCAGTTGGAGAACCACAATATGCTCCTCACCAAACGCCAATTCCTCACTTCCGTTCTCGCCCTTTCCGTTTCAGCTGCCGCCCGCGCAGCCGGCGGCCCATCGGGCCCGGCAGTGCATTTTCAGTCTCAGGGCAAGATCGGCGAGGTGTTTGTGAATCCCTATAAGATTGCACCGCTCACCGCCGTCATCGGCAACGGCGGCTATGAACTGCGCAATGCATCCGTGCGCATCGTGCCTAAGCCCAACGGTCAGGAAATTGCCTACAGCGTCGCCGACCGGCTCTGCCGAACCCACGGCGGCATTCCGGTTTTTGGTCTCTATCCGGACTATCAGAATACTGTTGAAGTTGAATACGACCGCGTAGCCAACGATGCTGCGCGCACGGTTGAACATATCCGCGAGTCCTACAAGATTTATGCGGGTCCGGCCTACATTGGCAGCGACGGCACCGATCTGCAGACGGGCGGCTGGTTCCGCGCCGAAGTACTTAAGTGCGCGCCTAAATATAGGGACCGCCTCTACCTCGTCAACAACATCCTCGAAAACAACCCGCGCGGCGGCCGCGCCGTCTGGAATAATCCCGCGGGCGGGGCGCTGCAGTGGGGCGGCTCGCCCGAAGTGGGCATCATTGACTCGACCGGCGCGCTGCGCTGGTACCTGATGCCGGATTCGATTTTCGAACCTAATTCCATCGAATGGGGCGGCGTGATGATGGGCTTCCGTCAGAATAAGGACGGCGCGCTCACCTGGGGCTACGGCCAGCGCTACGTTAAGTACGACATCCTCGGACGCCGCATTTGGAACCGTCTGCTGCCCGAAGGCTACGACGACTTCTCGCACGCGCTTGAGCCGATGGAAAACGGCCACTATCTCATCCGTGTTTCCGACGCCAACTACCGCCGGGCCGACGGCCGCAATGTCCGCACTGTGCGCGACGTCATCATCGAGGTCAACGAATCGGGCGAAGTGGTGGACGACTGGAACCTCAACAACATTCTGGATCCGTACCGCTCAACGGTCATCAAGACGCTCGATCAGGGCGCCGTGTGCCTCAACATTGACGTCGACAAGGCCGGCAAGACCATGACGGCAGAAGAACTCGCCAAACTTGACGCTTCGGACGACTTCGGCGACATCCTGGGCACTGGCCCCGGCCGCAACTGGGCGCACGTCAACTCCGTGGACTACGACCCGACCGACGATTCAATCATCGTCTCCTCGCGCCACCAGTCAGCCATCATCAAGATCGGGCGCGACAAGAAGGTGAAGTGGATCATCGGCAGCCATGAAGGCTGGAAGAAGCCCTTCGCCGACAAGCTCCTCACGCCGGTCGACGCCTCCGGCAAGCCCATTGCCTGCGACAAATTCATGAACCACTGCGAAAACAAGTTCGACTGGACCTGGACGCAGCATACGGCTTGGCGAATCAACGAAAAATCCAAGAAGGGCGACGTTTATCTCACCGTTTTTGACAACGGCGACGGCCGCGGCATGGAGCAGCCGGCGCTCGCCGACATGAAGTACACCCGTCTGGTCGTCTACCGCGTGAACGAATCCAAGATGACGATTGAACAGGTCTGGACCTACGGCGAAGAAAAGGGTCACGACTACTACTCGCCCGTCACCGGCCTTTGTGAATACGCTGCGGACAAGGACTCCGTGGTCGGCTACTTCTCCACCGCCGGCATGCGCGTAAGCAAAGGCAAGGCCATGCCTTCGCCCTACCTCACCGAATTCGACTGGGGCGCCAAGGAGCCGTCCGTCGTCATGCATCTCAAAGACACCTTCGGCTACCAGGCTTGGCCGTTCTCGATTCAGGAGGCCATGAAACCCTCCAAGTAATGCCTGAACTGCCATCCTGGTCTCGGGCGCTTCGCTGCGGCGGCTTGTTTCCTCTGCCGCAAGTGAAGCGCCCTCACCGTCCGTAAGCGTGAGGCGCCGTGCGCCGACCCGCTTGCGGGGAAGTTTTTCACTTTTATTCCGTTTTAAATACCTGAGCTTTTTTCTCCTTCGACGTCATGAAAACACAAGCCCTGCGACTTACCCGTCTTGCCGCTGCTGCAGCCTTCGCTGCAGCTTTTTCCGTTCAGGCCGCCGACTTCAGTGTCTACGGCATTGTGGATACGGGCATCATCGTTGAACACAACAAGATGGGCTCTGAGCCCTCCTCCACCTCTGCGAGAGAAGAGTTCGGCGTCAATCTCGGACCGCGCATCGGCCTGACCGGAACCGAAGACCTCGGCAACGGCACCAAAGTGAAGATGCTGCTTGAGAACCTTTTTGAATCCGATGACGGCGAAATGCTTTTCAGCCGTCTCTGGGGCGGCGAAGCTTCGCTCGCTCTCGAGGGCTCTATGGGTGAAATTGCTTTCGGGCGCATGGGCGCGCTCGTGTCGCCCTTTGGTCATTGGGGTATTTTCGGCATGCAGGCAACGCCCTTCGGCTTCGGCTGGGGGCGTTCGGGCGGCATGCACTGGATGGTGGGCGGCGACCGCCTCGACAACACTATTTCCTATGCTACGCCAACCATCGCCGGGGGGCTGCAGCTCTTTGCACAGTACTCCTTCCAAACGGGCACCAATGCGGATCCCGGCGTGGAAGAAAGCAAAGAGCGCCACAATACCCGCCGCGCTTCTGCGGCCTTTCGCTGGCAGGGGCAGTCCCTCACCGCTGTCGGTGTTCTCGACCGCATCATGAATACGCATAAGGACGGCGCCGATTACGGCGAAGACACCACCATTGCCAGTGTGACCCTCAACTTTCTCGTGCATCCCGATGTCCGGCTCTTCGTTGTCGGACAAGGTTTTAAAAACGTCTACAGCGCGCCGGGCACGCCGGAGCATCCTGTCAGCAAGCTCATCAGTGCTGGGAATCTTGCCCCCGACAATCAATCCGGCATTGCCGGACGCGGTTTTGACGGCTGGGTAGCGAGCCTCAATGCCCAAATCAAGTGCTTCGGCGGCGACCTGTACCTCACGTCCGCCTACGATGATTGGGAATATAAAGGTCATGTCGTGGACGGTCAGACAACGGATCTCAAGCGAGTGCTCTTTGGCGCCGCTTTCGAGTATCCGCTCTCTAAGCACACCCACCTCTATGCCTCGGCCAACTGGACGCACGGCTCCGGGCTCTTTGACACGAAGAATTTCAGCGATTCGAGCGATCCGAATTCCTCTCAGGTCATGGCGGGGCTCACGTATTTCTTCTAAACGCCGTCCGCCGACTCATTCGTCTGCTCTTTGTTTGAGCAGCAGATATTCGGGAATCCGCTAAGATCGGGAAACCGTTTCGACGCACTAAGCTCGAAACGGTTTCTCTATTTTCTTTTTTCAGACAAACAGAGCGGGGCTTCCCGATGCCCGAATTCACCAACGACCTCACCCACGACGACCTGGCGCTCTTACTGCTCCTTGCCGAAAAACGCTCGCTCACGCGTTCTGCAATGACACTCGCCTGGTCCACGCCCAAAGCGTCGCACCGGCTCAATCACGCCAGAGCCCTAATCGGCGACGAACTCTTTGTCCGCTCCGGCAACTCCCTTGTGCCTACCAAACGCATGGAGGCCTTGGTGCCGACCATGCGCCGTGCGCTCGAAGCGCTCGAAGGGATTTTCGCGGAAGAACGATTCTCGCCGCTCGAAATTGACCGTACGATCGTTTTCGAGATGGTCGACAACGCCGCTGCCGTGCTCCTCGCGCCGGCGCTGCCGACACTGGCAGAACGGGCGCCCAAGCTGAGAATCCGGATTCGCCCGGCTGCGGGGCTCACTCTCGAGAATCTCTGGGACGGCACTACAAATCTGGCCTTCGGTTTTGATATCGACCGAGAGCTTCCCGGCGACATTCAGTCCGCCACACTCTTTAAGAGCCGGCATGTCGCCGTTATGCGCCGCGGCCATCCCCTGCTGAACCATCCCAGCGTCAAAGCCGGCATCCCTGTCGGCGCCAAGGTCCTTGCCCCCTATCCTTATATTTCGATTTCGATGCCCCAGTGGCGGTCGCTGAGAAACATCGACCTCGCCTGGCGGGCTGAAAACCCAAGCCCGGTGCGCATTGAAACGCCCTACTTCCTTTCGATGCCCTATCTGCTCGCGCAGTCTGATGCCTATGCGCTGCTGCCCAGAGAAGGCGCAGAACTCTTGTCTTCGCACCTGCCGCTCGCTATTTTGGAAACCGATCCGGCAGACATTCGAGGCTGGAACCCGCAGATCATCTGGCACCGGCGCAACAATGCCGACTTTGCGCTGCAGTGGGTGCGCTCGGAAATCTGCCTCTGGTTCAAAAAACACCCGCCCATGAATCCAGAGATGATGCTGGAAGACGAGCACCGTCACCCGTGAGGACATGGGATTTGCTCTTATTCTGAAGACGGCTCTTTAAAACCTAATAAAAAGTCCTCTCCCAAACCCCCGGTGTACTAGATCTTTAAAGGGTGGAGGCTTGTCAACTTGGCCTTAAATGTCACTATGACATCCTAATCGCCCAAGGCTTTGGCTTGAACGGCAAAGCCGTTCGCCAAAGCTGCCTGACGCACCTGAGGCGTCGCCTGTGTCAGGCTATTGGGGCAGAAGCCCTCAAACAGCAGGCCGAAGCATTCGCAGATGAAGAGCTGGCATCCATCAATCTGGAAATCTTAAAAGCAGGCGATCCGGATCGGGAACTGATGGCTGCAGTCATCATTCTGGGGAGCCGTCTACGCTGTGGAACAACGCTATGTCCAGGAACCTAACGAAACTGAAGCAGACTGGCTTGTCCGTCTGGCCAAGGCCCGCAAAGAAAAGTCGACGGTATTGATGGATGACCTGGACCACATCATGCTCAAACTGAGCTCCGGGCGAATAGAACCGACCGCCAACGGGAAGAGCTGGAGGAGTATCCGGAAGGCAGATCCATACGCAGCAGGACGGCAAAGATTCGACAAGAAAAACATGGACTACAACGTCACTCCGCTCGCTGAAGTCGCGCGGCAGCTCAGCCAGAGCCTAAAACGACATAGCCAGAATCAGACTGGGTGACAACAAGTATCACCTCATCGAAGACTTCGACTTTGCGGCATGGCTGCCTCGGAATTGTGCGGAGTGTTACCAGAACGAGTAAGCCTCGAAGCTGTTCAGCGAGGCTCTTCAAGCTCGAAAATATGGTTTGTCAGTAATGTGTCGCGTTTTGCACAAGAATCACGGGAAACTACCAATGAAGAAGATGAAGGATGCTGGTTTAAAGGCTGCCTTCATCTTCGATAAGCACGTCAAAAGAAGCTTCAAGAGCTTGCTGGCGGGGAAATCGACGTACTAATTGGTTCAAGAATTCTTGATGTTGGCGTAGACGTTCCGGCTGTTGGAATGGTCATTCTTGCAGGCGCAGGCCGAGCAGAAGTGGCGCTTCGTCAGCGCATCGGCCGAGGTCTTCGAGCGAAAAAGAAAGGTCCCAATGTATGCTTCATTGTTGACATTGATGATGACTTCAACAATCACCTAATCAGTCACGCTGCACAACGGCGTGCCATCGTTCTCAACACCCCCGGCTGGGGGGTTGATGATTTCCCCTACCACCTCTTCGAAGAAGAAAAATGAAAAAGACTGTCCTTGCATTGTTTACCTGCATCTCCGTCTTGTTGAGCGGATGCGCAACCAAACAGATTACCGAAGCAGACGTAAAACCTATCGCCGCAGAACGTCAGCTTGCATATCAAACGCCAATTGAAAACGAAGCAATCATCAAAGTCACTCGCATTAATAACTATGGAGGAAACGCCTGCTACTTTACGTTCTTGATTGACGGCGAGAGAGTCTGCCGCATTGATACCAACGAAAGAGCGTACTTCCATGTTCCCGCGGGCAAACATGTCGTGCAGGTTACGGGGGATTGGGATGGACAAGGCTTGTGCGGTGTAGGCATTGACGAAGAATACGCCCGTGCACACGGACAAATTCGAACCGTCACGGTTGAAGCCGGACGTGAGTATGACTATAAAATCGGCTTTAATTGGGCCGTTTTTGCCGCTACGTTCCGTCATCTATGTAGATGAAGTTGGCAAGCCCATTGAAAAGACCAAATAACTAACAAAAAAGGGGAGATTGTTGAGATCTCCCCTTTTCTTTCTCTCTACCTTTAAGCGGCTTTGCGCAGCACAAGCTCTACGCCCTACTTGTGCGCAAGTTCAACGCAGCTCCCAAGCAGATCATCAGGCTTCTCATCAATGATTACTTCAGGGAACAACCGCTTGGCGCCTTCAGGGTTGAAATTAACCTTCATGTTCATTTGCCGCACCCACTCACGGATGTGCTCAATCTTGACCTCAATGCCTTCAGGCGTCACGTAGTGGTTGTAGGGATCGTCTTTGTACTGAACATTACGAAAACACGTTGCGCGAATCATACTCAAAACGCCAATTGGGTCGCTGTTGCTGCGCTGATAGGACATTGGCATCTAATTCATTGCGGCAATTTTTAAAGCCGGGATTGTATTTAAGAACCAAGCAACATTCGTGCAGTCAGCGCTGAACCATTTGGCGAACTTGTCGGCATGAATAATCATTTTTTCTACTCCCTGTAGAGTTGGCGCCCTGTCGATGGGCGTCTTCGCTTCGACAAGTGAATTGTGCTGCATCCAAAGATCATTTCTTTAGGAATAACATATACATATGAGAATCCTAGAAATTCAATCCTCAGCAGTTGTAAACTTCTCCCCATTCGTTCTCATGAACCAACCGAGGAGATCAAATGATCAATCTCTATGCTCCCGAACGTTCTTTTCAAGCGTTCAAACAAGCCATTGTCGACTGCACCGACACGTTCAGTCCGACCGATGCATTTCTTATGAATCGCGAAACCATCAGCGGCAACATACTTGAAGAGTTCTACATTCCCTTCGACTATGTGAACGAAAACGCCAAAATCTTTGTCATTGGCATCACGCCGGGCATCACTCAATGGACTAATGCAGTGGAAGCAGCTCAGAGAGCCATCTATGAAGGTTGTTCAGACGAAGAAACTCTCCGTCGAGCCAAAACCACCGGCGCATTCTCCGGCGACATGCGCCCCAATCTCGTCAAGATGATGGATTACATTGGGCTTAACGCTTTTTTGAATCTCGGCACTTGCGCAGAGCTTTTTGAAACCAAGGCCGATCTTGTTCATTGGACATCAAGCTTCGTTAATCCCATTCTATCCAACGGGAACGATTACAACGGTTCAACCCCCAAGCTCAATCTCAAGAAGCAAGTCATTCTTCAAAACAGCCTCACAAACGGCATTCTTAAAGAAATTGAAGCGGTGCCCAACGCCCTCTATCTTCCGCTTGGCAAGGTTCCAAATGAAATCTTTGGTCAATTTGTTGCAAACCATCAAATCGACCCCCAGAAAGTTCTTCTCGGCATGCCGCATCCGTCAACAGCCTCGGCAGAGCGTGTTGCCTGCTTCTTAGATAAGAAAACCTCCGGCTTCTCTAAGTGTACAGATCCAGTGAAAATTCACGCTGCGCGCGCAGCATTAATCGAACAACTCAAGCACTTCATGTAAAACGAAGGGGAAGGTTGATGAGATCTTCCCTTCTTCACCTTTTGCGGACGTCTCATCGTTCTTTGTTTTCGAGCATATAAAAGCGGCGCAGAAAACTTTTCCTTAGTGACTAAGCGATTTGAAGCAGACGGCTTCACATTTATCGGAACATGTGACGAAATTCAAAAGAGCGGCCGCGGCTCAAACGAGAGGCCTGATGTCTCCCCGCTCTCTTTTAGCGATAGCATTCTCTTTAACGCCGACGCTCTGAATTCGGCGCTGGGCCGCTCTCTCGAGCCGCCGCCACAGCATGTTTTTTCCGGCTCCTCATCATGTTCTCGCTCACAAACTACCTCCTCTTTCTGCCGGCCGTTCTTGTCATCACGCTGCTGCCCGGCCCCGACTTTGCCATCGTTGTCAAAACAGCGCTCCTCTGCGGGCGCCGTCAGGCCCTCGCTTGCGCCTTCGGCATCAACTGCGGAGTAGCGGTGCATACCATCGCAGCCATTCTTGGGATTTCTGCGGTGATTGCCGGGTCCGCAGAGCTCTTTGCCGTCCTCAAATGGGCGGGTGCGGCGTACCTCTTCTATCTCGGCCTTCGTTCGCTCCTTGCGTCCCGGCGTCCTGAATCTCATGAAGACGGCACCCCGATTGAAGCTGCGGCAGCCTCCCTTCAGAACGCCAAGGCCGAAACGCCTGCCGCCGCCTTTCGAAGCGGGCTCTTTTGCAATCTTCTGAACCCGAAGGTGGTGCTTTTCGTGCTCACGTTCTTTCCGCAGTTTATGGACGCCGCGCTCCCCGCGGGACCCCAGCTCGCGCTGATGGGCGTCACCTGGGCATTCCTCGGACTTGCCTGGCTTGCCGTGCTCGTACTGATGATGGATCGTATTCGTCCGGTCTTCGGACGGCCGGCTTTTCAGCGGTGGCTCAACCGCACAATGGGCGTGATTCTCATTCTTTTCGGTCTCAGGCTTGCCGCCGCCCGGAGCTGATGCAAAGGCATCGGCAGACAGAAAGAATCCGCCGGCCTCTTTTGCCTCAAGCCCGCTGCCCGAAGCATGCCGCTGGGGCTCAAGGACAGCTAAAAGATTATTTCTCTGCAATCGCAATCAGGTGCTGCAGACTCTCGCGCGTATGTGCTTTAAGCCGTTTTTCTGCCTCATCGGCCTCACCGGCACAAACCGCTTCGGCAATCGCCTTATGCTCCAGATAAGACCGCTTTGCGCTCCCCGTCTGGTGACGAAGAACGTAGCTGCGAAAAAGATGGAGTCTGGAAACCAAACGCAAATAGACTTCTTTGAGCACCGCATTCTGCGTGCAGCCGGCAAGCATCTCATGAATTTTGAAGTTGAGCTGCGTGTAACGGGCGACATCTTCGGCGTCAACAGCCTGAGCCATCTCCTCCACAATGCCTTTGAGCGCAGCTTTCTCGGCCGCTCCAGCCCGCTCGGCTGCCAGACGTCCGATCAGGCCTTCAAGCGTTTCGCGCAGTTCGTAGATCTCTTTGACTTGTTCAAGGGTGAGGTTTCCTACCCGAACCCCTCTGTTTTTCTCACAGCACACCAATCCCCGCTCTTCCAAAATGCGGAAGGCCTCACGCACCGGACCGCGCGAAAGCCCCATTTGCGCAGAAATATCCGCTTCCCGCAAAGGCTGTCCGGGCGACACTTTGCCTTGTGCAATCCAGCCTTCGAGCTCTGAACAAATCAGTTCAGGAAGCGATTTGCTCGTCAATAACGCGATTTGAGTGTTTTCGGGCATGTTTATAGCTCACCAAAGATGGTTGAATTATAAAGGTCATCAGATTGTCAGCAATCTGCAATCTACGATCTCTAGACTGCCTCTCATTCCAACTTCAGCAGTGAGGCCATTGCATGAGCGTCGACAAACTGGCGGTGATCGTGATTACGGACGGTCTGCGCCGTGATTCCATTGAAGCGCAATCAACGCCCGCGCTCGATGCGCTGCGCCGCGAGTCCGTGTGGCTTCGCCGCCACCGTTCTGCAGCGCCCTCGGTCACGCGTGTTTGTTCAGCCACGATCGCAACGGGCTGCAGTCCGCTTCGCCACGAACTGGCGGGCAACAAGCTTTGTCTCCTTGACCAAGGAAAGCTCCGGCTCCTCGATGTCGGAGTGCCCTCGTTCTTTTCTCTCTGCCGCGAACTGCGGGGTCATGTGCTCGGCATTCCTACGCTCGCCCAAAGAACTGTGGCGGCGGGCGGGCTGCGGATGTACGGCAATGCCTCGCCCGGCGCCGCTTATGTTCAGGATCCGACGCACCGCGGACATGTCTTTCACCGAGCCGGAAGCTTCGGTCCGCGCGGGAAACTCCCGCAAACCGAAGCACTCAATGTGAGCTCGAATCTCGCGGGCGACCGCGCAATGACCGAGCGCTTCATCGACGACCTCGAAAACCAATTGGCCGCCGTGAACCTCCTCTGGCTGGGGCATCCCGACACGACGCAGCACCATTGCCCATTGGGTTCGCCCGAGCACTTGGAAGCACTGCGGCGAACCGATGAGAATGTCTCTGCCGTTTATGCCTGTATTGATGAACTCCGCAGAAAAGGGAAGGACGTTCTTTTTATAGCCGGCTCCGACCATGGGCACGAAACCGTGTCCGGACTGGTTGACATCGATAAGAAACTCGCTGAGGCGGGCTTCGAGTCAGAACTCGCCTCGGGCCGGCTTGTGACTGCACCCAACGGCACTGCTGCTTTGGTCTACCTGCAGGCTCCTGAAGCCGTGCGGGCACGGCTGGAAGCGTTTTTCCGGCAGGCCGACTGGCTGAGCGACGTCGTCTGCCGCCGGCAGTTCGAGCTCTGCGGCATTTCCCAGGCACCGGCGCTTGAATTTTTCCTCTCCCTCAAGTCTGACCCCGCAGCCCTCAATCCGTACGGCGTTGCCAGTGAGAGTCTGGCCTGCTTGGTGCCAGGCTCTCCTTCCCCCATCGGCTGCGGTCAGCACGGCGGATTCGGTCTTCATGAACAGAGTCCGTACTGCCTTGTCAATCATCCCGGCCTCCGTCCGAGCGAGATCTCTGCCGCCACGGATCTCACCCAAATTGCGCCCACGATTCTGAGGTTTCTTGGACTGTCCCTTGACGGATTGGACGGGCGCTCTCTTCAGCAAATTCTTAGTGTTCCCACTCTTGGAGATTAATCATGGGCAATGCTTTTTCGCTTCACCGCCGCACGCTGCTTCTTGCGTCGCTTGCCGCCGCGGCTCTGCCGAGCTTCCCGGCTGACGCTGCCGTGCGCAGGGAACTTCGCTATGCCACGCTCGGTCTCGACACGTCTGACCCGCACCGGCATACCGGCAGCATTGCGGTGCAGCAGTGCTACGCTGAGCCGCTCACTTCCATTGCCGACGACGGCCAAGTCAAACCGTTCCTCGCGGAAAAAGTGACGGTGAGCAGCGACGGGCGCACCTATACCCTGAAAATTCGTCAGGGCGTCAAATTTCATAACGGCGACGTGCTGACTGCCGAAGACGTTGTCGCCAACATCAACCGCATCCGCGAGAAGATCAAGGGCGGGTGGCTCGTTTCATCGCTCAAAAACGTTGAGAGCCTCTCGGTGCCCGAACCCGGCACGGTGGTGATTGCCTTCGCCCGCCCCTTCGCTCCCTTCATGTCGCTCATGGCTGAGCTCTGGATTCTTTCGCCGAAATCCCCGGGCTGGGACTCCACGATTACGCAGCCGATCGGCACGGGCCCCTTCCGCTTCGGCAAATGGCTCCCGAAGGTCAGTCTGGACGCTCCGGCTTTTGCTGACTACTGGCAAAAGGGGCTCCCCAAGCTCGCCGCCGTGCATTTTGACCTTCGCGACGGCACAGACAAGAGCCTTGCCATCCGCTCGGGCGACCTCGATGTTGCCTATGTCAGCAAAGATGCCGCCGAAGATCTGCAGCGCGCGGGCGCCGCGGTCATTGAAGGCCTCAAAGACAGTGCCTGGTACTTCCTCTCCTTCAATAACCGCAAGCCGCGCAAGCCCTTTGACGACATCCGCGTGCGGAAGGCTCTGGCCCACTGCATCGATAAGCAGGGTTTCATGAACTTTGTGGGCGGCAGCCGTGCGCAGACGAGCAACCAGTTAGTGGGGACGAACAACTTCTATTTTGACCGCGCGCTCTATGAGGCCGATGAGTTCAAAAAGCCCGATCTTGAGAAAGCCAAGGCGCTTCTCAAAGAGGCAGGCGTCGATCCCTCGAAGCACACGATTGAATTCGTCTCGTGGCAGGTGCCCTACGCGCAGATTGCCGTGCAGATGATCCGCAGACTGGGCTTCAAGGTGCACCATGTTGCGCTCGACGACATCGGCACGCAAAAGCGGCTGTCTCAGTACGACTGGGACCTTACCGTCATGAACTCCGGCCCGCGCTCGGACATTTATCTGCGCTATGTGCGCCTGATGAGCGAAGGTCCCAACCCCGTCCTCTGGGGCGGCATTCAGGATCCGACGCTCGACAAGCTGATTGCCGAGGCTGCAGAAACGACCGATGCTCAGGCTCGCCGCTCTGCCTACCTCAAGGCTTTTAAGCGCGTGATGGAGAAGGGCTACTTCTATGTCATCGGTCTGACACCCGACCTCATTGCGATCCGCAAGGGCGTCACGGGCTTTCACACGGGCTTTACCTGGGCCTGTCACTGGGCGGACGGCGGCGTGGATCATGCCGACCTGAAGGCCTGAGGCGGAGGCTCAGCATGCTGAAGGCGTCGCCCTCGGGGGCAGACAAAATTCAAAGCTTTCCGGACCTGCAGCAGATCATTCTGAGGGCAGTTCTGGGCGGCATCATCTTGGCGGCTCTCTTTGCACCGTGGCTCACGGTGGTTTCTCCGCTCGACCAAGACCTCATGAACTTAGACCAGCCCTTTTCCCCGGCTCACCCCTTGGGGACCGACAGTCTGGGAAGAGACATACTGGCACGGCTCGTTTATGGGGCAAGAACTACGCTGGAGATCTCGTTGGGCGGCACCTTCATCGCCTTTTTCCTCGGCGCCGGCATCGGTTTGACGGCGCTTTCCATGGGGCGTTTTGCCGCCGGCGTGTTTTTTGCCTTTATCGATCTGGTGCGCGCGCTGCCGAGCACCCTCATGGCGCTCCTCGTCATCGTGGGGCTGGGCAGCGGTCAGTGGCAGCTCATGGCGGCCACCGGCATTGCTTTTTCGCCCCTTGTCGCTTACGTCGCGCGTTCCGTCTATCAGCGCGAAGCATCGCGGGAGTATGTGCTTGCCGCCAGAAGTTTCGGCGGCAGCCGCATGCACATTTTGAAGCTGCACCTCTTCCCAAACATCATGGGCGCACTGATCACCCAGCTGGGCATCGTTTTGCCGCGCTGCATCGTAACGGAGTCGGTGCTGAGTTTCCTTGGACTGGGAAGCTCGCCGGATGAGCCGACATGGGGAAGGATGATTGCCGACGCAGCGCCCATGATGGAACGCGCCCCGCATGAAGTGATCGTTCCCCTGTGCGCCTTGGTGCTCCTCACCTTTTCACTTTCCCTGCTGGCCAATGAATGGCGCGAAAGGCTCGATCCCATACGGCGGCTTGAGCGCTGCTGAGGAACGGAGGTTTCATCATGCATAAGTTATGGCTGCTTGCATCGACTGCCGGCAAGGGTCTCCTGCAGTGCGTCCTGATTGCGGCACTGACATTTCTCTTTTGCCGGACGATTCCCGGCGACGCGGTTGACGTTTTGGGGCTCGAAGGGGGACTCACTGCGGAGCAGGCTGCGGCCCTCCGTCAGACAATGAGGCTCGACGACCCTTGGCTGGTTCAGTTCGGCGACTGGCTCAGCGCAGCGAGCCGCGGCGACTTGGGACAGTCGCTTCGTTTCGGCCGATCCGTATCGGACATGCTCCTGAATGCCATTCCCGTCACGCTGCAGCTTGCCGGCTGGGCATTTGTGCTGGGGCTCTTCCTCGCGCTCGGTCTTTCACTCTGGGCGGCTGCGCGTCAGTCAGCCTTCGCTGACAGCCTGGTCGAAGGGCTCAATGCCTGGTCCATTGCCATGCCGACCTTTTGTGCGGGCGTTATTTTCATTCTCCTTTTCTGCATTGAACTCCATTGGCTGCCGGTGATCGGAAGCTTCATCCTGCCCGCTGTCATTATGGGGCTCGACAGCGGCGGAACCATCGTCAAACCCCTGCGTGAAGAGCTCAAAGAATCGGCTGCTCTGCCTTATGTCCGCACGGCAAAAGCCAAAGGACTGGCGCCGCTGCGCATTGCCGTTTTTCACATCCTGCCTAATGCCGCCGGCATTTTGCTTTCGCTCTCCGGGCTGGTTGCCGGCAGCCTCGTTGCCGGCACCTTAACCATGGAAATCCTTTTCGGGCTTCCCGGCATCGGCAGCCTTGCCCTCAATGCCATTCAAGGACGCGATACCCCGGTGGTTCTGGCCGCCGTGTCCTTTATTGCTGTCTCCCTCGTGCTGATCAACACGGCTGTTGATGCACTGCACAAACTTTTCGATCCCCGGATGACCCCATGACCGCCAACGCACTCGACATCAGTCATCTCACACTGTCGATTGAGCACAAAACCATTCTGCAGGACATCGATTTGACGATCGGCGCGGGCGAAACCGTGGCCCTCATCGGAGAGTCAGGCTCCGGCAAATCCACTTTAGCCCAATGCATTTTGGGACTGCAGCCGCAGCGGAGCCGCCTCGCACCCGAGAGCCGCATTGACTTTTTGGGAGAGCCTCTTCCCATTGAAAACGATGCCCGGATGCGCCGCTGGCAGGGATGCTCAATCAGCATGATTTTTCAGGATCCGATGTCCTGTCTCAATCCTTATCTTCGCGTAGGAACACAGATCCTTGAAGCCCTTAAGCGCGGCTCGGCGTCTGACGAGGATCCGAATGCGCGCGTGCTCGAACTCCTCGAAATGGTCGATCTGCCGCAGCCCAAACAGACGGCCGGCAAATACCCTTATGAACTTTCAGGCGGCCAGCAGCAGCGCATCATGATTGCCATGGCGCTCGCCAATCGTCCGCAGCTTTTGATCGCCGATGAACCGACGAGTTCCCTGGATGCCTGCGTGCAGGCTGAAATCCTCAAGCTCCTCGAGCGGCTGCAGAAAACGTTTGCGCTCTCTATGCTCTTTATTACGCACAACATGGCTGCTGCACGTTTTCTCGCGCACCGCGTGTATGTGCTGCAGCACGGCCGCATTGCAGAATCGGGCGACACCGCAGCGGTGTTTGCCCATCCCCGCGAGGCCTATACGGCGGAGCTCATCCGCGCCAAAGAGAATTTGGCCGCGCTTCACCCCGTAGCCTGCGAAGCCCAAAACAACGCCTCCCCTGTCGGGGAGCTCTCAAACGTCTCCTATGCCTATCCCGCCGCCGGATTCTGCCGCCGCGCTCAGCCGACGCTTAAGGACATCTCTCTGCGCATCTATCCGGGAGAAACACTCGGCATTTTGGGAGAGTCCGGGAGCGGAAAATCCACCATTGCCAAGCTGCTTGCCGGGTTGGTTCAGCCGAGTCAAGGCAAGGTATCGCTTTTTGAGGAAGATATCAGCCGTACCCGCAAAATGGCGCTTGCGCTGAGAAAGCGCTGCCAAATTGTTTTCCAAAACCCCTTCGGCGCCTTGAATCCCAGGCTCACCGTCGAAGCGGCTCTGCGTGAACCCCTCGAACTCATGAATCTAGAGTCCCATGCGGAAGAGCGCATCCGGGAGGCGCTCCAGTCCGTGAGCCTCTCAGAGGATTTTCTCGCCCGCTACCCGCATGAACTTTCCGGCGGCCAGCGCCAGCGTGTATGCATCGCGCGCGGAATCCTTTCGCACCCCGATCTGCTCATCTGTGACGAAATTGTCTCCGCTCTTGATCCGACGGTACAGGTGCAGGTTCTCCTCACCCTGCACCGTCTGCAGCAGGAACGCCGCTTTGCGATGTTCTTCATCAGCCACGATTTGGACGTTGTCGAGCATATCTGCACAAAGATCGCCGTGGTCTATCGAGGAAGCATCGTGGAATACGGACCCGCCGAAGCAGTCATGAACCGCCCGCAGCATCCCTATACCCAAAAACTCATTCAAGCCAACCGCATGGCCAGTACCCGTGCCTAAAAAACCCAGCCCTTTCTGATTCTGGACTTCAGTTATGTCATTGCTTTCCATCAATCACATTCACTATCGCCGTCCGCTGCGCCCCTGCGTTGCCGTCTGCATCGACGGCTCGGATCCGAGCTATCTCGCGCGCTACCTCTCCCGCGGGGAGCTCCCAAACATCGCGCGTTTCATCCGGGAAGGATTCGCCGCCACTGCCCAGTCCTCCGTGCCGGCCTTCACCTGCCCCAACAACATGTCCATCATCACGGGCGTTCCCGTGTCGCAGCACGGCATTTCCGGCAATTACTACCTGGACACGAAAACCTGGGAACCGGTTGTCATGACCGATCCCAAGCTGCTTATGGCACAGACCATTCTTTCAGGCTTTGCCGATGCCGGCGCCCGCGTGGTCTCCATTACAGCCAAAGACAAACTCCGCCGGCAGCTCCAAAAGGATCTCGATCTGACGCGCGGCAATATCTCCTTTTCGGCCGAGTACGCAGACCAATGCACAATCGAAGAAAACGGCATTGACAATGTGCTCACCTATGTCGGCGAACCCCAGCCCGGCAAATATTCCGAGGCGCTTTCGCTCTTCGTGCTGCAGGCCGGCCTGAAGCTCCTTCGTGACCGCCGTCCGGAAGTCATGTACCTCTCGCTCACCGACTTTGTGCAGCACCGCTATGCGCCAGAAGCCCCTGAAGCGCTCTCGTTCTACCAAAAGCTCGACACCCTTTTTGGCCTTCTGGCCGCGGAAGACATCAATCTGGGGCTGACCGCAGACCACGGCATGAGCGACATGAGTTTCGAGAATCTCGAACCTCATGTACTTTGGCTTCAGGATATTCTCGATGCCAAATTCGGCAAGGGTGAAGCGGTGGTCATCTGCCCGATCACGGATGCCTTCGTCGCGCACCACGGCGCCTTGGGCGGCCTGGTCCGCGTCTGGAGCAAAGGCAGCGTTTCAACGGCAGAGCTTATCGAAACCATTTCCGCCCTGCCAGAAGTAGATATTGCCGTCGACAAGGAACGCGCGGTGCGCATGTTCGAGCTCTATCCGGACCGCGAAGCGGATGTGGTGGTGCTCGCCAAGGAGCACGTCTGCATCGGCACCAGCCGCTCCAAACATGATCTCAAAGGGCTCTCGGGGCACCGCCTGCGCTCTCACGGGAGCCTTCATGAAATGGAAGTTCCTTTCATTCTGAATCGGCCGCTCAATGACGCCTATAAGGAACGCGCAGCCGCAGAAGCGCTTCGCAACCGCCACATCTTTGACTATTTAATCAACGGGACAAACTAAAAGGTGCGCCCGGTCGTCCATATTTGGGCGAGCGTCCGAAATGACCGGCGGGCGGCCGGATAAGAGATCCGCCGCCCGCCCATTGAAGACTTTAAGCTCTCTGCGCTTTAAAAAGCACTTTCGGCTAAGCCGAACACCAGCTCGGCAATCTGCACGGCATTGGTTGCCGCCCCCTTGCGGACCTGATCAGCGCAGCAGAAAAGCACGAGCGAACGATTGTAAGCGTCCTTGGGCGCCGAAAGATCGCGGCGAATGCGGCCGACATAGACGAGATCCTGATCGCTCGTCAGAAGCGGCATCGGATAGTGCTTCTCCTCGGGTTCATCCCAAAGGCGAACGCCCGGCGCATCCTTCAAAAGCTCGCGGGCTTCTTCGGGCGAGATTTCGTTTTCGAACTCGATCGTAAGCGCCTCGGAGTGCGAACGAATGATCGGCACGCGCACGCAGGTGCAGGAGACGAGCAGATTGTCGTCGTGGAGCATCTTGCGGCCTTCGTTCTGCATCTTCATTTCTTCGCTCGTATAGCCCACATCGTTAAAGCCGCCAATCTGCGGAATGAGGTTGTAAGCGATGGGATACGGGAAGACCTTGCAGGGAGCGGGCGTGCCGGCCGGCGCTTTCACCTCGGCCTCAAGCTCATCAATACCGCCCTTGCCGGCGCCGGAAACGGCCTGATAGGTCGAAGCGATGAGGCGCTTCACTTTAGCCTTGCGGTGCAGCGGCGCGATGGCCGTAAGACCGATGATCGTGGCGCAGTTCGGATTGGCAATGAGCCCCTTGCTCCACTTGACGTCTTCGGAGTTGACTTCAGGGATAACGAGCGGGACTTCCGGATCCAGCCGGAAGGCGCTCGAATTGTCGACCACCGTGACGCCGAGCTTGGCGGCGTCGGGCAGGAACTTCTTGGCCACATCGTTGTCGGCTGCGCCTAAGAGGAGATCAAGCCCCTTCATGCGTTCGAGACTGGCCTCTTCGACCTCGTAGTCCTTACCCTTGAAGGCAAGCTTCGTGCCGGCGCTGCGCGAGCTGCCGAAAAGACGAAGCTCAGCAACTGGGAAATTGCGCTCGGCCAGTACGATCATCATCTGTTCGCCGACGGCGCCCGTGGCGCCGAGAATGCCGACTTTGAGTGCTTTGGGTTCGGTCATGATGGAATTCCTCTGAGTTTGCTTGAATTCAGTTCATCGTGAAGCTTCAAAAAAGGCGTTCTGCCGCTCGAGGGAAAGGCGGCTGCCGTCGAGCAGCCCGCTTCCCCGGTGCAGCTGGCGCCCTGAGCTTATTTCGTGAAGGTGTTGTAGAGCGCCTGAACGGCTTTCGAAAAGTCCTGCTGCGAGACGCCGACGATGATGTCGATTTCGCTCGAGCCCTGCGAGATCATGCGGATATTGACGTTGGCTTCGGCCAAGGCGCCGAAGAGCTTCGCAGACGACCCCACGCGGGCATTCATATTGCGGCCGACTACGGCAATCAGTGCGATCGGTTCGGGCACACGGATCGAATCGGGCGCAATGGCCTCTTTGATGTCCGAAAGGATTTCGTAAAGGTTGTGTTCAACATCCTTTTTGTTGACGACGACATTGAAGGAATCAATGCCGCTCGGCAGATGCTCAATTGAAACGCCGTATTTGTTGAGCACGTCGAGCGCGCCCGAGACGATGCCCACCATGGTGGACATGTTGCGCTTGACGATTTCAATCGAGAGGAACCCCTTCTTGCCGGCGATGCCGGTGACGAGCGGCCCCGTGTCGCGGTCAGAGATCTTGTCGAGCACCAGCGTGCCCGGATCCTGCGGACGGTTGGTGTTGAGCACGTGAATCGGAATGTTGTATTCGCGGATCGGGAAGATCGCGTCTTCGTGCAGAACGCTCGCTCCCATGTAGGAGAGTTCGCGCAGCTCCGCATAAGTGATCTTCTCGATGTTCTTCGGATTGGGCACAATGCGCGGGTCGGCCATCAGGAAGCCCGACACGTCCGTCCAGTTTTCGTAGAGGTCCGCCTTGAGGCAGCGCGCGAGAATGGAACCCGAAATGTCCGAGCCCCCGCGGGTCATCACCTTGATCTTGCCGTCAGGCGTCGTGCCGTAGAACCCCGGCATAACGAAGCGGCTGTTCTTTTGCAGAACGCCCTTCAGGTTTTCCGTCGTCTTCTCAAAATTAAAGGTGCCGTCAAACTCCATCGCCACAACGTCCTTGGCATCCACGAAGGGGAAGCCGAGGAAATCGGCCATCAGACGGGAGGTGAAGTATTCGCCGCGGCTCGCAATGTCGTCAATCGTGAGGTCGGGGAGCGATTCGCGGAATCGGCTGAGCTCTTCCTCAATGGGCGTATCGAGGCCGAGCTCGGTCTTAATCTCGAGGAGCCGCCCTTTAATCAGATCAAAGACGGGCTGGCAGTCCACGTGATATTCAATATGGGCGCGGCAGAGGTAGAGGAGATCGGTGAGCTTATTGTCTTTAGGGGTCTTGCGGCCGGCAGCGGAAATAACGACGAAGCGTCGTGACGGATCGGCCTCGATGATGGCCTTGACTTTGCGGAATTGTTCTGCGGAAGCGCAGCTGCTGCCGCCGAATTTCGTGATCTTAAGCATGATTAGAGAGTCTGTTGGGTTCAGGGTTCGGGTTGAAAGGTCATGAATT
>ENA-ORSO01000097-ORSO01000097.1-human-gut-metagenome-genome-assembly--contig:-NODE-97-length-77350-cov-10.633547_pt1 | contig 77350 bp, 78 predicted proteins | sample MGYA00241902_ERZ509168 | MGnify/ENA primary metagenome ERZ509168 (study PRJEB26280, sample SAMEA2338806) | human gut metagenome | biome: human gut; feature: human-associated habitat; material: faeces... | reverse complement strand
CGGGTGTTCTGGGCAGCGCAGGGGCCGTACAGAAATAGTCCCGCAAGAGCGAGGAGTATGCCGCAGAGTCGTTTCATCGAAGCCTTTCCGGAATGTCGTTTCGGATTTTCCTAAAATATAAATATACCCAAAAATACAAAGATTTTACCGGACTGTCAAAAATTATTATTTTTGCCGATCCGGATGGAACTACTTTCTGCGGAATGAAACATGGGAACGTCAAAATAGAAAAGACCAATGCGGCCCGTCTGCTCGACCGAGCCAAAATCGCCTACGAATTGATCCCGTATCGGGTGGATGAGGAGCATCTGGCCGCGACTCACGTGGCCGAACAGCTCGGCGAAGATGTTGCTGCGGTTTTCAAGACGCTCGTGCTTCGTGGTGACCGGACGGGCCATTTCGTCTGTGTCGTCCCTGGAGATCACGAGGTCGATCTGAAAGCTGCCGCCCGCATTTCGGGCAACAAGAAAGCCGATCTGATTCCCGTCCGGGAGTTGCTTCCGACGACCGGATACATCCGGGGCGGCTGTTCCCCGATCGGGATGAAAAAACCGTTCCCGACCTTTTTCCATATTTCCGTTTTGCAACACTCCGTCATTTATATCAGTGCGGGAGTTCGGGGATTGCAGATCCGGATCGCTCCGCAGGATCTGCTTCGCTTCGTCGGGGGCGAAACGGCCGAAATCAGCCGTCCGTCGTCTGTGGCGGCGGAATAAGATCCGTAATTCTTTTTTGCTATTCGATCCCTTTCTGCAGGTCGGCGGAATTGTCGTGTTGTCGAAGCGACCGCCGGACCGGTATTTCGGAAACGATTCGTTATTTCTCTTTGGGTGCCGGTCTGGTTTCGCCCTTGAGTGCCGGAAGGGAGATGCCGTACCGTACCGCCAGAATCCGAATGAGGATCACCGAGCAGGCGGCGATGAACTGCGTGGGGGCCGCCGGCAGGTCGAGATACATACAGAGATAGTAGATCAGTCCGCCGCAGATGCAGGCGATGGCGTAGATGTCTTTGCGGAAAATAAGGGGTACTTCGTTCAGCAGCACGTCGCGCAGCATACCGCCCGCCGCACCGGTCAGCGTACCCATGATGATACCCACCCACATCGGATAGCCGACGGCTATGCTTTTCTGAATGCCGACGACGGTGAAAAGCCCCAGTCCGACGGCATCGAAAATAAAGAAGGTGTTGTTAAGCCGGATCACGTATTTGCGTAGCCCGACTACGAACAGGAAGGCGAATCCCGATACGACCAGGTAGGAGACGTTCTGCATCCAGAAAGGGGGCAGGCCCAGCAGCAGGTCGCGCAGCGTACCGCCGCCGACGGCCGTGACGAATCCGACCACATAGGCTCCGAACCAGTCGAAATGTTTGGCCGAAGCGAGCCGGATGCCGCTGATGGCGAATGCGAAGGTACCGACATAGTCGAGAAGGGTGATGAAATTCATGATGTTTCGATTTTTCGGCCGCAAAGGTAGTAATTATCTCGCCGGATTATCGATAACGACGAAATAAATTCGATAGCTGCGATCGGGCTGCCGATTTCTGTTTTCTGTTTTCTGTTACCGGCCGTATGATACGGGGCGGAGGCGTTTCCTGCGGGTCTTTGCGGAATTTTCCGGCAAGGAGTGTTCGGGTTCCGTTTTTTTTCGTACTTTTATGCGGCGTAAATTCGGCTCGGAACGATGGTTTTACTTCTTCATTCCGGTTCATTGGTTTGCTTTTTCATGTTACTTAAATATTTCCCACTATGAAATTTTTTATCGATACAGCTAACCTGGCCCAGATCCGGGAAGCTAACGAAATGGGTGTGCTCGACGGGGTGACGACCAATCCTTCGCTGATGGCCAAGGAGAACATTCGCGGTGAGGAGGCCTGCCGTCGCCATTACCTCGAAATCTGCTCCATCGTCGATGGCGATGTGAGCGCCGAGGTGATCGCCACCGATTTCGACGGTATGGTCCGCGAAGGGGAAGCGTTGGCGGCCTTGCACAAGAATATCGTGGTCAAACTCCCGTGTACGGCCGACGGTATTCGTGCCGTGAAGTATTTCGCGGGCAAGAATATCCGCACCAACTGCACGCTGGTCTTTTCCGTCGGTCAGGCTCTGCTGGCAGCCAAGGCCGGTGCGACGTACGTGTCGCCGTTCGTAGGCCGTTTGGACGATATTTGCGAGAACGGGGTGGCTCTCGTCACCGAGATCGTGCGTATGTATCGTTACTACGGTTATGATACGCAGGTGCTGGCGGCATCGATTCGGCATACGCAGCACATCGTCCAGTGTGTCGAGGCGGGGGCCGACGTGGCGACCTGCCCGCTTGCGGCGATCAAGGGTTTACTGAAACACCCGCTGACCGACATCGGTTTGGCGCAGTTCCTGGCAGACCACGCCAAGGTGAATTCGTAGGGAGGCGGCGTTTCCCGTATGGAAAAGCGATGCCGATGATCGAAAAATCATCGGCATCATCATTTCGTATTCGGGCCGGAATCCGATCAGATTTCCAGCCCCATGATATAGTCGTTCATGTAGAATCCGCCTCCGATTTCGAAATCGCCTTCGCGCAATTTGCGCATACCCATCCGTTCGTAGAATTTTACGGCTTTGTTATGGCGATTTACGTGGAGCTCCATCCGGCAGGGAGCCGGGTGGAGCTGTTTGATGTGTTCGATAGCCTTGCGGAAGAGGAAGCTCCCCGCGTGCACACCCTGGAATCGGGGCAGGATGTAGATTTTTTGCAGGATGTAGAGGTCCTCCGCTTCGGGCTGGACAGAGAGATAGCCGCAGGGAGTGCCGTCCTTGTAGGCGATGTAATATACGTGCCCTTCGGCCATCTGCCGCCGGAGGTTTTCGGGGGAGTACATCCACTCCATCATGTAGTCCAACTGTTCGGGCGAAAGGATGGTTTTATAGGTGTCGGGAAATGCGACGCAGGCCATTTCGCGTATCAGTCCGCAATCTTCGACGGAGGCTTTTCTGGCAGTAAACATAAGGTGTTCGATTCGGTTTCGCTCTTGCAAATATATTGAAAGCCAGGAGAAACCGGGAACTTGTTCCCGGTTTTCTGAGGTGCATTCTATCTAGAATATGTTCAAAGATGGTGATTCTGGTAGTCGGAGAGTTCTGTTTTTGTCGCGATAATTTGTCGGGCTGTATGAGACGGATGCCTGGGCAATAACAAATTAGGCCAATATTGTAGCCACAAAATTTCTATAGTCCCTCCTCGACGGTTTTCCGTACAGGTTCCTGGTACTGTTTACCTTTTCCGAAACGGAAGTTGATTTTCAACATTACTCTGTTCCAGGCATTTTTTACATAAGAAGTCCCTTGTGTTCTGACGATACTGTTCTCGATGGAATGGTAATGGCTTTCCGGATTGGTGAGGAAATTGTCGCAGGAGAGTTGAAATGCCCAGTCTTTGTATTTATATCTCACACCTATCGCAGAGGATAATTCACTGTCGTATATCATCGGAATAGACAATCCTTTACAAGGTATCGCACCCTGATAATATGCGGAAAAGTTTTTGTAGTTGAAAGTCAGCTCATAGTACATCGGAGCCTGAAAATGAGTCACCCTCCCCAATACTTTCGAATCGACTTTTGTATAACTGAATCCTCCGCCTAATTTCAATGCCAGCAAGTCGTTTTTGAATGGGCTGAGTCTCAAATCATAATGTACGGAGTGCACATCTGCCCAGTTGTCATTAATCGGTGAGTATGCGATATACGGCTGTTCATACTGATAATAGTAGTCGATTGGATTCTTGTAATATAAGTAGCTGTATGAAACATTTATATTGAGCCATTTGTTATGATATACGACATTGAAAGTCGTCTGGTTCGCACGGCCGCCGACCAGCTCGGGATTCCCGTGTACGATAATATTTTGATTATAAAACGAAGTGGCTTCGCTGAGTTGTCCCAGTCCTGGCTGCATATTGGCTTGGACGAATCCGGCTTTCAGCATAAAAGAGGGTGAAATACGATAACCGATATCTACCCGAGGCGCAAAGACCCATTGCCAAATATCGTTGTCGTTTGTTTTTGTTCGTGTCCCTGTTACTCCCAAAGAAAAACGATAAGTAAACCGAGGCCCGATCTTTCCGGTGATCTCTCCGGCAAAATAATTTTTCAGAATGCTGTTAGTTTCCCGGGAATAGCCCGACGTGTTGTCTATTCGATATTTGCTAATATCATAGTAAAAATAATCTCCGAATGAAAGCGTCAGCTTGTCGAAAGTCTTGGTATAGAGAGCTTGGCCGTTCATCTGATAGCCGTCTCCGTCCATATTAAGAAAATCTTCAAATACAGGCGTATCGTCCGATAATGCGTATTGGTTCTTATAGGTATCGGAAACAGAATTTATGTAATCGCCTCGAAGTGTTATCATTAGTTCATGCCGGTTGCGGAATTGCCTCCAGAAGTACAGGTCGAGCGTCGGATTGAATGAGTGGGACTCGCTTTCCTTCACTCCGTAACGGTCCGAACCTATGCCATCCTGAATAAAGGCAAGCCGGGAATCGGTCTGTTGAGAATGCTTATCATAACTTGGGAAAAAGCGGGCTTGAAATACATATTTTCCGGGGAGTTGATTCGTGTATTTGAGACTAAATTGAGGACTTAAGAAGTTGTTTTCACTCTGCCGTTCTTCCTCCTGCCGGAAATCCACCCCGTCGAGCGTATATTCCATTTCATCCGAGGCATATTGATCATCCCATGATCCGTAGCCTATGTTTGCAGTAAATGCCAACTGATGCCGTCCCCGGTTGTATTGCAGGAAAAAACTATCGTTCAACCAGGGCGAAGTCAGATGTTGGTTCAGCTCCACACTTCCGTATATTCCGTCTTCCCGAATTTTCGTGATAATGTTGATGACTTTATTGCCGTTGCTGAGGCCGAATTTGATGGGCGGCAGATCGTAGTATTCGATCTTTCGGACATCTTCGGGCCGCAGAGTCGTCAATTCCTGTTCCGAAGAGGCGATACCGTTTACCAAGACCGTCACACTGCCATCGGACGCGGTGATTTGATTGGTCTGGCGGTTGATTCTGATCTGCGGAATCTTGTTGGTCAGATCGAGACTCGTGACCGCCGCCTTCCGGTCTTCATTGGTGATGGTATATACCGTCCGGTCGAAATAGCTGGCTGTGTTGTTGGCCGTGACGACCACCGCATCGATCTCTGCGACATCTTCGGACAGGACGTAATCCCGGACGACCTCCGTCATGCCTATCGAAGGTTTGCGAAGAAGCACCGTATCGTAAAGAGTCTTGTACCCGATTGTCCGAACCGATAGCAGGTAGCGGCCCGCACGGTGTTTTCCGAACCGGTAATTGCCGGCCATATCGGTTATCACGCCTTCCGTGTAGCGGGTCGTATCCGGCAGTTGCTGGAGAATGACCGGGGCGAAGGCGACCGGTTCGTTTTTCTCGGTGGTAATTTTACCTTTCAGGACGATTTGCGCCTGGAGCGGTGTCGCCAGGCTCGTTATGATGATCAGAAGAAGAACGGGGATAAGTCGGGGGTGTCTCATAGTTGCGGAGTTTGAAAAGAATATAAAATAGAGTAGTGAAGACGGGGCGGGAAGGGAGCGGATTATAGTTCGCAACCGGGGGAAGGCGTCAGTTGTTCCTTAATGGAGGGGGCATTGAAATTCACTCCGACAGTTACGAAATTCAATACCCCGTCGTAATACGGCTCTTCCAGGTTGTCCAGTCTGTAATATTCGATACGCTCGATGTTGTCTGCGGTCAGATTTGTCAAAATAGCTGCATATCCAGCCTCATCCGGAATAATACCGCTGAACATAAGACATACCGTGGCGCCGTTTTCATCGGTCAAATAACCATCTTCGTAGGTTATGCCCGGAATATGGCTGTAAAGATCCTCGATCGTCCGGGCATCGGGGGCAATCTGTTTGGGACGATACGTTTCCACGGGTCGGAAAGCTACGGTATCGGCAGAGCGCTCGACAGGAATGTAGTAATCGATGTTGCCTATTCTGCCGGGAACGTATTTGATCTCGATCTCCTTGCTTCTCGTTCGGATACCCGGACCCGATATTTTAAGCTGATAGGTCTGATCGGTTGCGACGTTTCCGAAATCATACCAACCGTTCATTGCCGTAATAGTCCCGTATTCGGGTTCTCCGGTCGCCGGATCGCATAACCATACCGATGCGAAAGGAACGGGGGTAGGTGTTTCCGATACATACACAAAACCTGTGATCTCCTGCTCTTGTCCTGCCGCAGAACTTATGAAGCCTGCCAAAGCGAAAAATAATAAAACGAATCTTTTCATAGCCGTTGAATGTTTCTTAATTAAAAATAAGCATTTTATCGGGAATCAGACAAATAATTTTCGGATAAAATAGTTGCGAAATCGAAGAATGGTAATTTTATTTGTGTGATATTGAACTTTTTCTATATCTTATTTGAATATATATTTACGATGGACGGAGTTGCGGAGCAATAAAAATATCGAGGTATGACGCGAAATTGCATTTTGACCGTTGTTTTGAACAAAATGCAGACTTTGTAAAAATGAATTAAAATCGGAGAAAGAAAAATGCCTGATTTTTTTCGGCTGCAGATTTCGATAGGATAGGGTAAAGACAAAGGCAGCCGATAATCGATCGATTATCGGCTATTTTTTTGTTATCCTGCTGGACCTAAAAGTGATCCAGTCGGAATCACTCAATGAGCCGTCGGAGTCTTCCTGAAAATGCCGCTTATATGATATTACAAGCTATATTTTCGGATCGTGGTTTATTTCAGTCTGTTTCAATTTGTAACTTATCTTGAGCGTACTTCATAACGTGGTTATGTAATTTTTCGTTTCTTGTGGTAGGATTTGATTCTATTATTTCCGGTTATAATCTTGAAATACATTACGGAATGTTTTGCCGCGATATTTTTAAACAATCTTGATATTGCTGCTTGGAATATAAACAGGATGGTTGTATAAAGTCCCAAGTGGATTTTTCAAGAAGGTTACCGATCGACTCGTTTTTATGGTTTGATATATTAATAAACATTATTGTTGCATAGTATGTGTCATAAGACAACTTCTAGCTATGAAAAGAGATAAATTGTCGAATTGTGTTTGCAATATTTATAATTATTATTAAATTTGATCAGGAATTGTTTGGTATTTACATCTTTATAATTTTTCAAACTTATAAGCAATACAGAATGGTCATATATCTTACTTAAAATTATCTTTCTAATATTTATTGCTTATGAAAAACATTAAACTTTTTGTAACATTCGTTGCTTCTTTATTTTTTCTTTTCTCTTGCGAGAAAGAAAAAGTTGAAACTTGTGGATTTGACACGATCAGACTCACAGAGTCTTTCTTGACAGAATATGCAAAGGGAGACGGAGTGGACAACTATATGATAGCTCTTGCAAGTGGTCCGACAGTCTTCGATCCAACAAATCAGCAATGGCATACTGAAAATGACGGATGGGTAATGCTTATTAGTCTGTTCGCAGAACCTGTTGCCAATCTTGGGGCGCCGGAAATTCCTGAAGGAAAATATACGCTTGGAAGTGCTCCGGGTGCGGGTGTTTGGAGTTCTGAAGAAGATGTCAATCAACTATACTATACCGGAAAAGACGGTGTTAGCACCTTGGTACCGGTAAGCGGAGAGCTTACTTTTGCCAAAACGGCAGATGGATACATAATGACTGGAAAGTTTTTGGCTGCTGACCAGAAAGAATATTGCGTAACCTATACCGGAACTCTTAAATTCCAGCCGCAAGGAGAAACTTCGGTTATTGATCAGCCTGTGAATACAAAATTCATAGGTGGACAGGCAATATATAAAGGTCCGGATCCATCCTTCGGCGATTTGGGCTGGGTACAACTTGAACTTTATGATGCAGAGCCGGATCCGGAGATGGGGACGATTTTGGGTAATTTCTTAAAAATCAAGATGTTTATTCCTATTCAGACAGAAAAATTCACGTCCATGCCATCTGGCACTTGGAAATTGAATGCTTCTGCTGATGAAAATACGGCAGAACCTGGATATGATAGCGGAGAAGACCTTCCTACCGGATCATACGTAGTCCAGACAAGTTCGGACGGTTCGACAATGAAACTCGGTATGTTGAACCAAGGGACAATAACAGTAACGGAAGACCAGCATGTTGTAATAGATGCTTACACAACCGAAGGAATTAGTGTAAAAGGAAACTTAAACAAACCTCTCGAAATACTGGATCTTGGAGGTGGGGAAGTCGATGATTCTCAATATTCTACTCTTACAACAGACAAAGTAATAGATCTTAGTGGCGCAGAAACAGCGTACTTTCTTGATTATGAAGATTATTATGAGAACGGCACACGAAATGTAGTGCTTCAGATCTTGGATAGTCAGTCAATGACAGGTATGTTTCTTGATCTGGCATTGTCGAAAGCAGATAATAGATACGATCCCCTTCCCAACTGTACATGCACCCTCGATCCGGGAGATAACAGGGCGTTTACGTTTGCAGGAGGAAGTATTTGGCAGTCAAATGCCGTAGGAACCTGGGGATTCCTCAAGCTTCAAACCAATGGCGAGACTATAATGCCTGATTTCTCAGAAGCAGGAAATGCAGCCGGGGGATCGCTTACCATTACCAGAAACGGAGATGAATATACTATAACAGTAAATTTCATTGATGACGCAGAACTCCGCATCGTATCACAGGAACTTGGACTGGCACTCTGACTCCTTATTCATACACGGCATCCGTAAGTGGTTTGTTAGAGCAATCGATGAAACCAGTTAAATAATCGGACAAGGGATGTTTTTTATAGTTAGAAAGATTATATAATATTTCTTATTGAGATAAATAAAAGAGTCTTTCAGGTAGGCGAATGAAAGGAGGGTAACTAATTTTTTAGTTACCCTCCTTGTTTTTACCTGTATTCTGTCTCTATCGTAATTGTGATACTTGTGTAGATAAAAAGATAGCTTCATTTTATAACGGCTATGGATTCCGATTACCAATATTCGACAAATGAGAGCGACTTATTTATAAATTCGTTACGGCTTTTATAGTAACGAATTGACAGCGATTCATTTTCACAGGGTGACTTTTTGAGGCCTTTTTCTGTCGCAGGTAGGTGGAAAACATCTTTAAACCACTGGTTTAAAGATGTTTGTCTTGGTTTGTCAGAGTTTTTCATTTCTCTGAAGTGATCTCGCTGGGATCCGTTTGTGAACTCGATGGAATCATCCTATGATCCGTCTGGGGCCTTCCTGAAAATGCCGCTTACATATTGCTATAAGCTATATTTTCGAGAGGTTGGCTTCTTTGATTCGGCTTCCACTTGTTGCTTGTTTCTAACGTAGGTCACAACGTGGTTACACAACTCTGTCGCTTCTTGTCATAGAACTTAATAGGGGTATTTCCTGTTATAATCTTGAAAAAGCGATCTAATTTTCTTGCATCAACAATTACCTTTCATTAATAGTAAATTTCCGATTTGGGGGCAGATTTTCCGGGTTGGGTAAATCCATCCGGCGAAAGAGGGGGTGGATCGGTAATTTTATATCAAATATCCGAAAAATGGGCAATATGGCTGAAATATGGATCGTCCTGGTAGGACTTTGTCCGATGGAAGGACTTCTGGTCGCAGACCAACTACGACCAGGGTTCATCCTGTTTTGGGCCGTTGTGCTGTTGTTTCCGGTAAGTGGAGGCGTGTGGCGGAGCGATGTGCTGGAATGTTGGGGCAAACGGCTGCTGTTCGGAAAATACGGATAGCGGTTCATCGGGGCCACATGCGCATTCAGCCAAGCATCGCGTCCACATCGGCATTCTTGAGCAATACCGTGGTCGTAGTCTTAGATAGGATACGCCTCGGAAAAATGGGAACAAGTTCCCGTTTTCTCTCGGTTTTCGCTATCTTTCTGCGGTCAAGAGCTACGTAACTATGGAAAATAAAAATATATGGACACTAATTACCGGAGCCAGTTCCGGTATCGGCTACCGGTACGCCGAAGAGTTGGCCGCACAGGGGTACAACCTGCTCCTCGTCAGCAACGAAGAACCCCTGTTGAGCGAAACTGCCGGTCAGTTGGCCCGACAATACGGCGTGGAGACCCGGCCGCTTTACATGGATCTGGCGACATCCGATGCCGCCGACAGACTCTATGCGACGTGTCAGGATTGGAACATTCGAATCGACCTGCTGATAAACAACGCAGGAATGTACCGTTTCGGCGAGACGCTCGACATCGAAAGAGACTTTACTGCGAAAATGATCGCCCTGCACGTGCTTACTCCGACGAAACTCTGTCTCCTTTTCGGCAAGGACATGCGCAGACAGAGACACGGATATATCTTGAACATGTCTTCCGTGACGGCGTGGCTGGCCTATCCCGGTATCAACGTATATGGAGCAACCAAATGTTATCTGAAACATTTCTCCCGGGGGCTGCATACAGAACTTCGCGACTACGGCGTGAACGTGACGGCTGTTTGTCCGGGTGCGGTAGATACCGACCTTTATAACTTGAACGGAAAACGGCGGCGGCTCCTGGTACGGCTGGGCATTATGCTGCCTCCCGAAAAACTCGCCCGCAGAGCGATTCATGCCCTGTTTCGCGGCAAGGCCGTGCTGGTTCCCGGTTTGCTGAATCGGCTTGTGCTGGCGCTCACACCGTTAATCCCGCATAGCGTCATCCGCCGGGTGGCACGTCGGACAAACATTCTGCCGCTGCACGAATAACCCCCGCTATTCCCGGACGGATACGATCTGCGACCGGTATCGCACCGGCCCGAAACCGCCGCATCCGGCATAGGAATTCTGCAAAATCGTGCAAATTCGGCGGCAACGTGTGCCATCGACTCGGGAGACGAAACCACCTCATTCTGCCCGAATACAACATACGACAAATTCCGTCATTCGCTCCTTCGAAATAGATAAATGGAGGGGAAATTGCGAATCGAGCGAACGGCACCCATGCCTCGATTATCCTGGTTCGTCCGATGTTTTGCAGGAAAACGATTGTACTGTTTGAGCAAATTTTCGGATATAATGAACATAGGAAAGCGACAATATTTATCGTAATTTTGTCCCAATTCAATTATGGGATCTGATGCTGAAATATGGATTGTTCTGACGGGCCTTTGCCTCATGGTGGGATTGCTGATCGCCGACCGGCTGCGACCGGGACTCGTTCTGTTCTCCATCGTCGTGCTGTTTATGTGCGCAGGCATTGTCTCTCCCGAGGAAGTTCTCGCCGGATTCGGAAACAAGGGGGTCATCACCGTAGCCTTGCTGTTTTTAGTCAGCGAAGGCGTACGGCGTAGCGATGCATTGGGGCATCTGGTCGAACGGCTGTTGCCGGAAAAAAAGAGTATGACCATTCGTCGGGGATATGCGCGTATCCTGCCAACCATCGCTTCCGTATCGGCATTTTTGAACAACACACCGGTAGTCGTGGTTTTCATCCCGATCATCAAGCAATGGGCCTCCAGAACTGGCCTGCCGCTCCGCAAATTCCTTATTCCGCTCTCCTATGCTGCGATTCTGGGAGGTATGTGTACGCTTATCGGCACATCGACCAACCTGGTGGTCCACGGCATGATGCTCGAAGCGGGCCTCGAGGGTTTCACGATGTTCGAACTGGGCAAGGTCGGAATATTCATCGCCATCGCGGGTACGCTCTACATGATCTTTTTTGCCGCGAAACGCCTGCCCGGCGAGAACGCTCCGAACGGAGAAGAACATCCGGCCCGCAATGAAGAGAGCCGGATCGTCGAGGCCGTGCTGGGCCCCCGGTTCCCCGGCATCAATCGATCGTTCAAAGAGTTCGACTTCCGCACCCACTACGGTGCCGAGATCCGGGAAATCCGCCGGGGGGGAGTCGCACTTCCCGCCCCGGAAAGCCAGTCGTTCCGTGAGGGAGACACGCTGGTGCTTGATACCGACGGAACATTCATCCGCACATGGGGCGATTCGAGTGTCTTTTTGATGTTGAGCAACGGCAAAGAGTACAAACCCTTGTGCCCGCCCTGGAAAAAGTGGCTGGCGCTGGCGTTGCTTACCCTGATGATCGCCGGCGCTACATTCGGCAGCTTTCCTTTCATGCAGCGGCTGCTGCCAGGCATCCGGCTGGACATGTTCTTCTGGGTAGCGGTCGTAACCGTGCTGATGGCCTGCTTCGGAATCTTCCCGGCCAAGAAATACACGAAATTCATCTCTTGGGATATTCTTGTGACCATCGCTTCGGCGCTGGCGATCAGCCGAGCCATGACCAATTCGGGACTCGCCGATCTCATCGCGGAACACCTGATCGCCCTCTCGGGCAACGTATCGCCGCTGGTGGTACTGGCCGTACTTTATATCACCACCAACCTCATCACCGAGCTTATCACCAATAATGCGGCGGCGGCCTTTGCCTTTCCGATCGCGCTTTCGGCTTCGGAGCAGCTCGGCGTGAACCCGATGCCTTTCTTCGTGGCCATCTGCATCGCCGCTTCGGCCAGTTTCTCCTCACCGATTGGCTATCAGACCAACATGATCGTGCAAGGTATCGGCAACTACCGGTTCCGCGACTTCGTGCGCGCCGGACTTCCGCTCAACCTGATCGCCTTCGTGCTGACGATGGCACTCGTCCCCCTGTTCTGGCAATTCTGAATCGAATCGATATGGCAACGAATATTCATCCGATTTTCGACCGCATGGAGTCGCGCGAAGAGAAAGAACTGCACCTCGGCCAACACGGGCTGACAATCTGGTTCACGGGACTTTCCGGGTCCGGAAAAAGCACCGTAGCCGTCGCATTGGAACGGGAACTCTCCTCCCTGGGCTACATGAGCCGCATCCTCGACGGAGACAACATACGCAGCGGCATCAATTCCGACCTGGGCTTTTCGGAGGCCGACCGCAGAGAAAACATCCGCCGCATCGCAGAGGTGTGCAAACTCTTCACCGACACGGGAATCATCACGCTGGCAGCCTTCGTTTCCCCCACCTCCGCCCTGCGGAAACTGGCACGAGAGATCGTAGGCAAAGAACACTTCTTCGAAATATACGTTTCCACACCCCTCGAAGAGTGCGAACGCCGCGACGTCAAAGGACTATACGCCAAAGCCCGCAGCGGTGCGATCCCTGAATTCACGGGTATCACGGCTCCGTTCGAGGAGCCGGAACATCCGGAACTCCGGCTGGACACCACGCATTTGAGCGTGGAAGAATGCGTCCGGCGAATCGTCCGGGCGATCATGCCCATAATATCCATTGATCCGAAATCACGCTATTGAACACTATGGAAACATACAACCTGACCCATCTGAAGGCGCTCGAAGCCGAAGCCATCCATATCATCCGCGAAGTAGCTGCCGAATTCCGCAACCCGGTGATGCTCTATTCGATCGGCAAGGATTCCTCGGTAATGGTGCGGCTGGCTGAAAAAGCGTTTTACCCCGGCCGCGTACCGTTCCCGCTCATGCACATCGACTCGAAATGGAAATTCCGTGAAATGATCGAATTCCGCGACCGATATGCCGCAGAACATAATTGGAACCTGATCGTCGAATACAACCGGAAAGCCTACGAGGAGGGAGTGGGGCCTTTCACCCACGGCAGCAAGGTACACACCGACCTGATGAAAACCCAGGCACTGCTGATGGCTCTGAAGAAACACGGCTTCGATGCCGCATTCGGCGGTGCCCGGCGCGACGAAGAGAAGAGCCGGGCCAAGGAACGCATCTTTTCGTTCCGCAACGAATTCCAGCAGTGGGATCCCAAGAACCAGCGCCCCGAATTATGGGATATATACAATACCCGCATCCGCGAAGGTGAAAGCATCCGGGTCTTCCCGCTCTCAAACTGGACGGAGCTGGATATCTGGCAGTATATCCGCCAGGAACGCATTCCCATCGTACCGCTCTATTACGCTAAAGAACGTCCCATCGTCGAAATAAACGGCAATCTCATCATGGTCGATGATGACCGTATGCCCGAGGAGCTGCGTCGCAAGGCACGGATGCGCAAGGTCCGCTTCCGCACATTGGGCTGTTACCCGCTGACCGGAGCCATTGAAAGCGATGCCGATACCATCGAAAAGATCGTCGAGGAGATGATGACCACGACCCGTTCGGAGCGCACGACACGTGTGATCGACTTCGATCAGGAAGGCAGCATGGAACAGAAAAAACGCGAAGGGTATTTCTAAATTCGAACATCATGGCACTCAGCATAGAAGAATTTCTGGCGCAGGACGAACGAAAGGATCTGCTGCGCCTCTTGACCGCAGGGTCGGTTGACGACGGCAAATCGACGCTCATCGGGCGTCTGCTTTTCGACAGTAAAAAACTCTACGAAGATCAGCTCGACGCTCTCGAGCGGGACAGCAAACGCTGCGGCAACGCCGGCGACCACATCGATTACGCGCTGCTGTGCGACGGTCTGAAGGCCGAACGCGAACAGGGCATCACCATCGATGTCGCCTATCGCTATTTCTCGACCAACCGGCGAAAATTCATCATCGCCGATACTCCGGGACACGAACAATATACACGCAACATGATCACGGGCGGCTCGACAGCGAATCTCGCAATCATCCTCGTCGATGCCCGCAGCGGAGTCGTCACTCAAACCCGTCGCCACAGCTACCTGGTGTCGCTGCTGGGGATCCGCCACGTGGTGCTGGCCGTGAACAAGATGGACCTGGTGGATTTCTCCAGAGAGCGTTTCAATGAAATAGCCGCCGAATACCGCCGGTTCATCGCACCGCTCGGCATCCCCGATCTGCAATGCATCCCCCTTTCGGCGCTCGAAGGCGATAATGTCGTGGAGCGCAGCGCACGGACGCCATGGTATCAAGGTGTATCCCTGCTCGAATTTCTCGAAACGGTCGAAATCGACCGCGACATCAACATGCAGGATTTCCGATTCCCGGTACAATACGTACTGCGGCCGAACCTCGACTTCCGCGGGTTCAGCGGCAAGATCGCTTCAGGAGTCATTCACCGGGGCGATGAGGTAATGGCTCTGCCCTCGGGCAAGCGGTCTCGCGTGAAAGAGATCGTCACCTACGACGGCAACCCGGAATACGCCTTCGCCCCGCAGTCGGTGACACTCACACTCGAAGACGAAATCGATCTTTCGAGGGGCGAGATGCTTATACGCCCCGACAACAGGCCGCAGGCGGGACATCATATCCAAGCCATGCTGGTCTGGATGGACGAACAACCGATGGATCGATCCAAGTCGTTCTTTCTCAAGCACACTACTCATACTACGCGGGCCCGGATCGGCGATATAGACTACCGTGTGGACATCAACACGATGGATCATCTTCCCGCCGAACGGCTCGCACTCAACGAAATCGGACTCGTATCGCTGTCGGTTGCCGACGCACTGCTTTACGACCCCTACACGGAAAACCGTGCCACGGGAGCTTTCATCCTAATCGACCCCGTTACGAACTACACATCGGCCGTAGGCATGATCCTCGGAGCGGATCCGAGACAAACGGACACTCCCGACGAAGATCGTATCGAGATCAGTCTCGCCGAACTGAACATCGACGAATCGCACCGCGAAGCCGTCGAACGGATCTGCGAGTTCCTGCGTGAAAGGGGAATCAACATAATCTGCACGAAAAAATAATATACCGATGGGACTTCTGAAATTCGAGAATCTGCCAGTCAATACGCTCGTCGGCGCCGATAAAAAAACATTCGACACCGTAACCCATAGTGCGGAAATCGACGAAGATCGCCGCCATAAATTCGTTGTGACCAAACGGATACGCCGAATGCTCGATCCATTTTACGCAATCAACGAGAAACGCTACGCCTCGCTTTCCCCGAACCCCAACACGGAAGCCCCGGTGTTCATCCTCGGCCACTGGCGCAGTGGTACGACTTTCGTACATAACGTTCTCTCGTGCGATGACAGTTTCGGCTGCTGCTCGACCTATCAGACGGTATTCCCCCACCTGATGCTTTGGGGACGCCCTTTCTTCAAGCGCTGCATGTCTTTAGTCATGCCCTCCGAACGGCCGACCGATTCGATGGCGCTGGGCGTGGATCTTCCGCAGGAGGAAGAGTTCGCCTTGAGCAACATGACCGCCTGTGCGCACTACCATTTCTGGATGTTTCCCCGCCGCATGGCCGAATACCGGGACAAGTATCTCACCTTCACGACTGCGACCGAAGCGGAGCGGCAGGAGTTCATGCAGGCGCTCGACAAGCTGATCCGCATCTCGCTGCACGTCACCGGGAAAAAGCGGTTCCTCAGCAAAAATCCGCCCCATACGGGGCGGATCAAAACCCTGCTCGAGTTGTATCCCGATGCAAAGTTCATCTACCTGGTCCGCAATCCCTACGCCGTATTCGAATCCACACGCAGTTTCTTCCGCAATACGCTCGCCTCGATCCGGTTGCAAAGCATCTCCGACGAGGAACTGGAGCATGAAATTCTGCTCAACTACCGGGCGTTGTACGAACATTACGAGGCGGACAAACCTCTGGTTCCGGAGGGACACCTCATCGAAGTGCGATTCGAAGAGTTCGAGTCCCATCCGCTCGAAACGGCAAAGGCCATCTATCAGAAGTTGTCGCTGGGTGATTTCGAACAGGTACGACCCGCTATGGAACATTACCTCGAAGGACAACGGGGATTCCGAAAGAAAACCTATCATTTCGATCCGAAAACCAGGCAGGCCGTCGAACAATATTGGGGCGACGCGCTGCGTCAATGGGATTACCGGCCATGACTGGCTTTCGTTTCGGTTTTGTGCTGGCATTGATCCTTTGCTCGGCAACGGTTAGGGCCCGGGATGTCGTTTCAGCCGGGGAGCGGTACGAGATGACGGCGCAGGATTCCGTCGTACAATCGAAGTCCGAACTGCGGCAGATGCGCCGCGACTCGATCCGCCGGCACAAAAATGTCTGGATCTCCATGCTCGGAGGTCCCTCCTATACCCCCGAGGCATCGTTCGGCATCGGTGGAGCGATGTTAACTTCGTTTCGGATGAATAAGGCTGATACGATATCGTAGCGTTCGTTTCTGCCGATCGGATTCAATCTTTCGCTCAACGGCACGATCGTCGTCAGCGGGACCGGAGCCTTGTTTTTGAAATAGAATCGGTTCCGCATCTATCTCAAAAACGCTTACCGTGACGAACCGAGCAACTACTACGGAGTCGGTTATCAAACGATCGAACGTACTGAAAAAGGGGAAGCAACGACCGAATTTCACAAACAAGCCTTTCAATTCCACCCGCGTTTCGTGTGGGAGATTCGTCTGTCGCTTTATCTGGGGGCTTTGGCCGATGTGAACCATACTTCCTCTTCCGACATAAATCCGGTGATGGCCGCCGATCCTTACTTTACGAAGTACAAATCTCGCTATACCGGCATCGGAGTCGGGGGAATCATTCAATACGACACGCGCGACGACGTTGCTACTCCGTCACGCGGAGTGCTGCTCGGGGCTGCGGGAACTTTTTATCTCAAACCGCTGGGCAGCACCTACAACTATCAGCGACTCGATCTCGAATACCGCCAATTCGTTCCCCTTTTCAACCGCCGCAGTGTATTGGCCTGGACGGTCCGGTCGCAGATGGGATTCGGGGACATCCCTTTTACGGAACTGCCAATGTTCGGCTCTCCGTTCGACCTGCGCGGATACTACTGGGGCAAGTACCGGGATAAGTCGATGGCTTACGGAATCATGGAGTACCGCCATATGTTCGGTTCCGAAGCGTCATATCGTCGGGGCAATTTCTGGTCGAAACTGGGATTCGTCGTCTGGGGCGGGACCGGCACCATCGGACGAATGCCCGCGGAGTGGAACAGATGGAAATGGAATTATGGGGCCGGACTTCGTGTGCAGGTGCAGCCGAAGAAAAACTTCCGGTTCGACGTGGGGCGCGAACCGGGGCAAAAAGGGGTACTCTTCTACATGAATATGACCGAGGCATTTTGAACCTTGCCTGCTTGTTTGGCATTTGCCTTTCTGAGTTCGGACGTTGATTTTCGGACTTCGGTTGAATTGCACCCGGTCGGATAACCGATCCCGCTATTTTTGTCATTCGAAAGAGTTATACTCTTTCTCAATAATTTTACTTTAACACATTTTATTTTAAGAATGAAAAGATCGTTTTTGAAAAATTGGATGGTGCCGCGCTTTTCACCGGAGCCTGCTGTGGGATGGTAGCATGTGATGATGACGATAACGAGACCCCTCCTCCGACCGGTCCCGATGCAACGGTCATTGTGGGTTCGTATTCGGGAACGATGCAGATCGTCGAGGCGTAGCCCAAGGAGGGCAGCGAGGGCGAAGAGCCGGCAGGCACGGAACTGGAAGCGGCCGTTACGAAAGACGCCGTCGAGTTCGAGAATTTCCCGATTCGCAGCTTGATTGCGGCCGTTCTGGGAGAGTCCGGCTCCGACGCAATAATTAACGGTATCATCGAAGCGGTCGGTCCGGTCAGCTACGCCATACCTTATACGGCAGCGATCAATGAGGATAAGACGATCGTGCGGATGGCGCTGAAACCCGAGGTGTTGAATATTACCATGGGGGATCCCGAAACGGACGGCCTGACGATCGCGGTTACGATCTCTGCCAACAGCGACGGTGTCTATAACTTCGAATCCAAGACGCTCCAATTCCCGCTCTCTGTCGATAAAATTCAGCTCGGAGACGGCGAACCGATTTCGGCACCTTTGTATTTGGCGTTCGATCTCGTGAAGAAATAGGACGCATTGTGAAGTGCACCCCAAATATTGGACGGATTAGTATTTGTTTAGATGGCATGAGTTCGGTATTGTACCGGGCTCATGTTGTTTAAGTATTTCTTTATCCGCTTGTTATTGTAGTAGTCGATATATTCTTCCAATTCTTTTCGGAAATGGTCTATGGATGAGAATTTTTGCAAATATAATAATTCGGACTTCAATAATCCAAAGAAACTTTCCATAGCAGCGTTATCCAGACAGTTACCCTTGCGCGACATGCTCTGTGTAATACCTTTCTGTCTTAAACGGAGCTGATACTGCTTCATCTGATACTGCCAGCCCTGGTCGGAATGCAAGACAATACCCGGAGAATCCGGTATTCTGGCAAACGCATCGTCCAGCATCTTCATGATCTGCATAAAGTTAGGGCGTTCAGCTATTTTATAGCTAATAATCTCCCGGTTATATAAGTCCATAATCGGCGATAGATATAACTTTACGCCGCAAACCGAAAATTCCGTAAGGTCAGTAACCCACTTCTGATTCGGTTTTTCGGCTGCAAAGTCGCGTTGCAGAAGATTGGGCGCTATCCGTCCGATCTGTCCTTTGTATGAACAGTATTTACGGAGCCTGACCTGACTTTTTATCCCGCAAATATTCATCAGCTTAAGTACGGTTTTGTGATTTATCGCATATCCGATCTTATTCATTTCAACGGTAATGCGCCGATAACCATAACGCCCCTTATGTTCGTGATATAACCTTATAATACTCTCTTTTTCGCGAGCATATTTATCGGGTTGTTTTGATTTTCTGAAGTGATAATAAAATGTGCTTCGCGCCATCCCTGCGGCTTTGAGCAATACTGAAAGCCGGCACTGCGGCCTTAGTCCTTCGATGGCTTGGGCTCTTTCCCGCTCTCGCGGACAATGCGCTCCTCGACTAAGGCCTGCAATTTTTTTAAGTAAGCATTCTCGGCACGAAGATACTCCAGTTCCTTAAGCAACTCTTCGTGCGGAGTCGTTTTGAGTTTGACTTTTTTAGTCTTCGATTTACTCATGGCCGGCCTCCTTCTTTGCGGTTTACGCCGCAGGCCTTCAGCACCTTGGTTTTGATAGAGCCGCTCCCATTGACGAATAACAAAAGGGCCCGGAATGCCGAAATGCACTGCTGTCTCCAGCAAAGATAGATGATTTTGGTGCATATGCTTCAAAACTGACAACTTAAATTCTGCACTGTAGCTACCGTGGCGCAGCTTAAGGCCGGTAAGGCCATGGCGCTCGAATAATGTTACCCACAAGTGAACTTGCGAGCGGCCACAGCCCAAGTGACATCCGGCTTCCCTAACCGAAAGTCCGCCTTCGAGTACCAGTTTTACGGCCTTTAAACGAATCTCATAATTATATTTCATAAAAAACACCCCAAAAGTGTCCAACTTTTGGGGTGCAGTACATTGCGACCGATTTCATTGTCAAAGCCCTTGTCGCAAACAGGGGCTTTTTGATAGAGCCGATGCGATAATCGCACAGCCAATTCCGGTTTCAGAATCCGATTCCCGGCATTCGGCAAGTAAATCCGGACCGGGATGATATATCCGGCTATTTTTACCGTCGAATAAAAAGTTTGTACCGCAATGAGTCAAAAAATCACCTTTTTACTGCTCGTACTTCTGATTGCAACCTCCTGCGTTGACCGGCAGTCGCAAAACGAAGATCCGTTTCGCGTGAAAGTCGCCCGGGCAACGTCAGCTGCCAACGGAGAGCGCAAGGAATTTCCCTTTATCGCCCGGCCGTTCCGCACTTCGGAACTGTCGTTCCGTGTATCGGGTCCTATCGACCGCTTTGAGGTCTATGCCGGAAATTACTATAAGCGAGACAATATCATCGCTGAAATCGATCCGCGCGATTTTCATCTGCGAGTTGAAAATGCCGAAGCGGTCTACCGCCGTGCGGAAGCCGACTACAAGCGTATCGAGGCGCTTTATAAGAAAGACAACGTTTCGGCTGCCAACTACGAACAGGCGCGTGCCGCATGGATCGCCGCGAAGACCGCTTACAATACGGCTCTCAACGAATTGGGCGATACGCAGCTTCGCGCTCCCTTCGACGGCTATGTCGGCGAGGTCTTCATCGAAAAGTTCCAGGACGTGCGTGCCGCACAGCCGGTGGTAACGCTGGTAGATATTTCAAAGTTGCGTATCGAAGTCTATGTTACGCAGGATATCGCCATGCGGGCTGGGGAGCTGAAAAGCGTAAGCCTTGCATTCGACCACAAACCCAACCAAGTGTTCCGTGCTGATGTCGTGGAATGCGCACGCAGCACGACGTCGAACAACCTCTCCTACCTGCTTACGGCTCTGCTGCCCAATCCGGATGGAAAACTTCCGTCGGGCATATCGGGCAAGGTGTTTTTCGAACTGTCCGGCAGAACGTCCCAAGCCGTGGCCGTGCCGCAATCGGCACTTTGCCACCGCCCTTCGGAAGGCGATTTCGTATGGAAGATCGACCCTGCGACGGGGACTGTTACCCGTCAGCATATTACGCCCGGAGAATTGCTTCCCGACGGTACAATGTCCGTAACATCGGGCCTTTCGGCCGGTGAAACAGTTGCCGTAAGCGGTTTGCGTTTTCTTTCAGACGGCATGAAAATCCGGATCGACGACTCCCCGAAAGTACAACCCGTAGAAATCATGTCCCGATGAAAGAACGCATCATCAATTGCTCGATAGAACTATTCGGTCGCTATGGTATCAAAGGGGTGACGATGGGCGCCATCGCCTCTGAGTTGGGAATTTCCAAGCGTACTCTTTATGAACATTTTACATGTAAAAAGCAACTGCTCGAAGAGTGTATGCATTCTCGGTTGGACCAGCATCGGCTATTTGTACTGACGGGTAAAAGCCTTATTGATGAATTGATTGCACTTTATACGGGGATGTGGGAGCTTGATCTGAGAAGGGCGCGTCGTTTTTGCCGGGAACTGCGTAAGTTCTATGTTCCCGTTTATGATATCCTCCAGCAGCAACTGCTCGATTACGCATCGGCATATAGTAAATATGTCGAAGAGGGTATTCAGGAAGGATATATCCGTCGAGATGTGCAACCGGCAATGGTTTGTACGGCTGTTTCCAGCTGTTTGATGCAATTCTTCGCTTATGCCGACTACGAATATGCGGATGTACGACGCGTGCTGTTTCCCGACATCATTGTCGTCTTTACACGGGGACTTTGCACGACCAAGGGACGCAATTATCTGGAACGGAAAATCAAAGAGATTGCATAGATGAATTCTTTCGTAAAATATTTTCTGAAAAACAAGGCCGTTACCTGGCTGCTGCTCATCCTCGTCATCGGCGGAGGATTATTCTCGTATGCGAAGATGGGGAAGCTGGAGGATGCCCCCTTTACCATCAAGCAGGCGCTCGTGCTGACCCCCTATCCCGGGGCTTCGCCCTCCGAGGTGCAGACCCAGGTGACCGACGTGCTGGAAGAGGCGATTCAGTCTCTGGGTGAACTCTACTACCTGAAGACCGAGAACCGTGCCGGCATATCGAAAATTACGGTCTATGTCAAAAAAGAGATTCGGGCCGACGAGATGCAGCAACTGTGGGACAAACTGCGCCGTAAGGTCGGCGACGTGCAGTCGAAGCTGCCTGCCGGGGCGGGGCCTTCGGTGGTGAACGACGATTTCGGCGACGTGCTGGGCGTCTTCTACGGCATCACGGGCGACGGCCGCACATGGCGCGAAATGGAAGACGAAGCCAAACGGCTTAAAAACGAGTTGCTCAAGGTCAAGGATGTGGCGCGTGTGGAGATCTACGGCGTGCAGACGCCGACGATCGACGTGACGGTCAAGCCTTCGGTGATGGCCGGCAGCGGCCTGACGACAGCCGATATCGCGTGTGCTTTCGCCACTCAGAACAAGGTCGTCGACGCCGGAGCGGTCGAGACGAACGAGAACCGCATCCGCATCGAATCGACAGGTAATTTCTACTCGCTCGACGACATCCGGCAGATGACGATCACCTCCGCTACGGGCGAGCATTTCCGGTTGGTGGACATCGCCCGCGTGGAAGAGAGTTACAAGACACCTACGGGAAGCCTTATGCGTATGGGCGGCCGGCCGGCACTGGGAGTAGCTGTCGCTACGGTATCGACGGGCAATGTAGTGGATATGGCCGAGGCGGTGGCTGACGAGATCGGGCGTTTCAAGCAGACGATGCCCGACGGGTTCGATGTCAAACCGATTTATGACCAGGGATACGAGTCGGCCGTGGCCAACCGGGGGTTTATCCTGAATCTGATTATCTCTGTCGTAACCGTCGTTGCTGTACTGCTCTTCTTCATCGGCGTGAAGAACGGCATTCTGATCGGCAGCGGGCTGGTCTTCTCCATTTTTGCCACGCTGATGGTGATGCACATGCAGGGTATCGCCCTGCAACGTATGTCGCTCGCGGCGATCATCATTGCAATGGGCATGCTCGTCGACAATGCCATCGTGGTATCCGACGCGGCACTGGTGAACATGCAGCGGGGCATGCGCAAGCGCGTGGCGATCCTGCGTGCCTGCTCCTCGACGGCCATGCCGCTGCTGGCCGCCACGGTCATCGCCATTCTGACCTTTCTGCCTATCTATTACTCGCCCCATATTACCGGGGAGCTGCTCTCTTCGCTCGTCGTGGTCATCGGTGTCTCGCTGATGTTCAGCTGGGTGTTTGCCATGACGCAGACGCCTTTCTTCATGCAGGAGTTCGTCCGTCGCCCGCGGCCCGACGAACTGACGGGAGAGCTCTTCGCCGGAAAGATGTACGACCGCTTCCGATCGATGCTTCGGGCGGTAATCCAACACAAATACGCCACCGTAGCCGCGCTGGTCGTCCTGCTGGTCGTATCGGCATGGAGCTTCAAATTCATTCCGAAAGTCTTCGTGCCGGCGCTCGACAAGCAGTATTTTACGCTCGACATGTGGCTGCCCGAGGGTACGCGCATCGAGAAGACCGATGCTGTCGCATCGGAGATCGCCGACTGGATCGGCGGTTTCGAGGAGACAGAGGCCATCTCGACCTATATAGGCCGTACGCCGCCGCGTTACTACCTTTCGAACGTCGCCTTTGGTCCGCAGTCGAACTATGCGCAGGTATTGGTGAAGTGCCGTACCTCGAAAGAGTCGCGCACGCTGCACGCCCTGTTGCAGGACTCGATCCGCAAACGTTACCCCGAACCGCTTATCAAGGTCAACAAGTTCGAGTTGAGCCCGCTTACGGAAGCTGTGATCGAGGCCCGTTTCCTCGGTCCGGACCCTGCTGTGCTCGATTCGCTCACGGGTGCGGCCATCGAAATCATGCGCCGCAACCCGAAAGTCGCCGACGCCCGCAACGAATGGGTCAACATGGCGATGATGATCCGCCCGGACTACGATCCCGTGCGTGCCGGAGCCATGGGCATCACCAAATCGGCGATGATGGAGTCCGTGAAATCCATCGGCGACGGACTGCCCGTAGGCATCTACCGCGAGAATGAGAAACAGGTGCCGGTGCTGCTCAAAACGGATGCCGAAGGCGTGACCGACATCGGGGACGTACCTGTCTGGAACGGCGAACGCTCGGCGCCGCTCTCGCAGCTTACGCGCCGTATCGAAACGACATGGGAGTATCCGCAGATCCGCACCTACAACCGTCAGTTGTCGATGGCCGCCATGTGCGGCGTGAAGCCGGGGTGCACGATGGCCGAAGTTCACGGCGAGATCCGAGACGAAATCGAGGCGATCGAACTGCCGGAGGGCTACACTTTCTTTTGGGACTCACAGTTCAAGGATCAGCACGAAGCGATGGAAGCACTGATGAAATACTTCCCGATGGCGTTTCTGTTTCTGGTGATTATCCTCGTGGCGCTGTTCGGCAATTTCCGCCAGCCGGTCATCATTCTCTGCGTATTGCCGCTCTCTCTTATCGGCATTGCCGTGGGTATGCTGCTGACAGGCTTCGACTTCGGATTCTTCCCCATCGCCGGGTGGCTGGGACTGTTGGGCATGATTATCAAGAACGTCATCGTGCTGATCGACGAGATCAATATCCAGCGCAGTTCGAGCATACCTTTACAGCAGGCGATCGTCGAAGCGACCGTATCGCGCACGCGCCCCGTACTGATGGCAGCCATCACGACCATTGCAGGTATGATTCCGTTGCTGTTCGACGTGGCGTTCGGGGGCATGGCCGCGACGATCGTCTTCGGACTGACATTCGCCACCGGCCTCACGCTCTTCGTCACGCCGGCGCTGTATGCTATTTTCTACAAAGTAAAAATCCGATAACGAATGAAACGAACGATCATAACCTGTTGTGCATTTCTCTGCTATGTGACACTCGCCGCACAGCCCGCTTCGACGGATTCGCTGCTTATGCGCTACCGGCAGATGGCATTGGAGTATAATGACGATTTGAAAGCGGCAGTCCGCAATATCGAAGCGAGTATGGAACTGGAACGCGCCGCCCGCGCGGACCGTACGCCGACCCTCTCGGCCGGTGCGGATTTCAAATATACGGGCAATCCGTTGGAACTTTCGGCCGAGTTGCCGGGGGTCGGACCGCTGACTTTCGAGGGGCAGGATCTGAATTACGGCGCCTCGGTGACACTCCTGCAACCCGTCTATACGGGCGGGCGCATCATCGAGGCGATCCGGCTGGCCGAGTCGCAGACATTGGTGGCCGAAGCCGAGCAGGAGCTATTGCACTCATCCGTATGTTATCAGGTCGACGTACAGTATTGGACGGCCGTAGCCCGTTACGAACTGATGACGGTTGCCGATGAATTCCTGCGCTCGGTTACTGATTTGGAACGCATTGTCCGTGAGCGCGTCGAAGCCGGCGCAGCCGACCGGCAGGAGTTGCTGACCGTGGAGGTGAAGCGCAACGAGGCCGAATACCGCTGTCTGCAAGCCGAAAACGATTTCAAGGTAGGGCTGATGGCGCTCAATTCGCTGGTCGGGTTGCCGCTCGACAACGCCACGCCCGTCGGCGAACAGGTCGCGGCCGTCGATGGAGCGGCTGTCGCCGACAATTCACTCCTGCGTCCCGAATTGCGTATCGCTGAGGAGCGGATCGGCATGGCGCGGAGTTCGATGCGTCTGAACGACGCGCAGTACAAACCGCAGCTTTATGTCGGGGCCAACGGCGGCTTCTATGCTCCGGGCTACGACTTCCGTCCCGACCTTTCGCCCAACTATTCGCTTTATGCCCAGGTCTCCGTTCCGATTTTCCACGGCGGCAAACGACGCCGCGAAAAACGGGCCTATACTTACCGCGTCGATATGGCGACCGACTTTCTTCAAAAGGAGCGGCTCGCCGTCGAACTCGAAACCGCCACAGCGCGCACTTCGTTTGCCGAGGCCGAACGGCGTGTCGCACTGGCGCACTCGTCGCTTTCGAAAGCCGAGGAGAACGAACGCCGGGCCACGGAGAAATACGAGGAGGGCGCGATTTCGATCGCCGATGTTATCGACGCACAGGTATACCGCCAGACGGCACAAACGAACCATGTCGCGGCCAAAGCAGCCGTACAGCTCCATTGGGCTGAACTGCTCAAAGCGGTGAACGGCTATACGGTCCGATAATTTCCGTATCTTTGCGCCATGACCGATACCCGAAAAAACCGACTGCTGCGTACGATGCTCTTCTCCGGGCTGGGCATTTTCGCCTGCCTGCTGCTGGGCAACTACACCAATCTGCCTCCGGAGGCGGTGGCGCGTCTGGGGATATGGTGGGTCTACCTCTTTTTCATCGTCATCTTCAACCTGCTGGGGGAGGTGGTCGTGCGGATGAGCGTCTGGCTGAACAACCAGTACCTGCTCGGCGGCCGGCGGCGGTTGCGTCTCGTGTTTTCTTATGCGATCGCCATGTTGCTGATGTTCGGAATCAACTATGCGTTGCTGGTTTCGGCCAAATTGCTCGCCGGAGCCGCATCGCCCTTCACGTTCCCGAATGGAGGAGTGCGGATTCTGATTCTGGTGTGGCTGGTCGAACTGGTCGTATTGGGGCTGCTTTCGGCCAACTACTCGATGCGCGAAACGCTCCGGTTGCAACGCCTTTCGGCTGCCTTGCAGGAAGAGACCGATGTGGCCCGTTACACGGCGCTGCAACAGCAGCTCGACCCGCATTTTCTATTCAACAGCCTCAATGCGCTGATCGCCGAAATCGAATACGATCCCGTGCAGGCCGTAACCTTCACTCGCAACCTATCCGATGTTTATCGGTACGTGTTGCAAAGTCAGCACAAGCGGCTGGTGACGCTCGCCGACGAGTTGCATTTCGCCAGGGCCTATCTTTTTCTGCACCGGGTCCGGTTGGGCGACTGCATCCGTTTTGAAACACACATCGCCGAAGAGTATATGGAGGCGCAGCTGCCGCCGCTGACATTGCAGCTCCTGCTGGAAAACGTCGTCAAACACAACGTCGTTTCCATAACATATCCCATGTTGATCTCGCTGTCCGTGGCCGATGGCATCTTCTCGGTCGCCAATACGCTCCATCCCCGCCATAACGAAAATTCGACAGGGGTTGGATTGCAGAATCTCCACAACCGATGTCTTATGGCGCTCGGCAGGGGGATTGAGATCCGGCGGAGCGAGACTCGGTTTATCGTAAAAATTCCGCTTTGCAATGAATAGATTCCGTGTAGCCATTATCGAAGACGAAGTGCCTGCGGCCCGTCTGCTCCGTTCCCTCGTGGCCGGTCTGCGCCCGCAATGGGAGATCGAAGTGCTGCCCGGCAGTGTCGATGAGGCCGCTGCATGGTTTGCCGTGAACGATCATCCTGACCTGCTGTTTCTCGACATCCGCCTTTCGGACGGAACGTCGTTCGATCTGCTCTCCAAGGTGCGGCCCGCTTCCGCCGTCATCTTTACGACCGCCTACGACGAATACGCCATCCGGGCGTTCAGCGTGAACAGCATTGATTATCTGCTCAAGCCCGTGGACAAGGAGCGGCTGGCCGATGCAATTACAAAATACGAAAATCTGACTCGGATACAACGGCCGGACGATTATTTGCCGATGTTGCTCGACGCCTTGCAGAGCCGCGAGAAAAAATACCGCACGCGTTTCCTGATCGTGGGCGTCGATCGTTTCCGCACCTTGCAGGTCAATGACGTGGCTTATTTTTACTCCGAAAACAAAGTGACGACAGCCGTCACTTGTGACGGGGCTTCGCATGTTGTTGATTTTCCGTTGAGTCGCCTCGAAGAACAACTCGATCCTGACCATTTTTTTCGGGCGAACCGGCAGATGTTGCTCTCGGTCGGCGCCATCGACCGCATCGAGCCTTATTTCAACGGAAAGGTATCGGTGACGGTGCGCCCGCCGCATAAGGAGAAGATCACGGTCAGCGAAGAGAAAGTGTCGACATTCAAGGCGTGGCTGAATTACTGATTTTCATTTTTTTCTTAATATTCAAACACAATTTGTCATGAAAAAACTGTTTTTGGTGGTGGCATTGTGCCTATGCTTATTTACAACCGTTCACGCACAAGAGGAAAATGCAGTCGGACTGCGTTTCGGAGACGGTGTGGAGTTGCTTTATCAACGGGATTTGGATGCGAAGAATTTTTTGCAGTTCTCGTTGGCATTTCCGCATTTCGACGGTCTTTCGGCTACGGGAATCTACAACTGGAAGTGCTGTCGATGGAATTGGACACCCCAAACGTGTGACTGGTATCTGAATGCCGGTGTCGGCGGGGCGTTGGGACTCTACGATTTCGAGGATTCGGGATTCCTCGTGGGGATTGCGGGTTCTTGTGCTTTCGGATGTCATTTCAAGAATGCTCCCGTATCATTAGAAGTGGATTACCGGCCTATTGTCGGAGCGGTGATCGGAGGCGGGCACGACGGATTTTACGAACCGGGGTTCTGGAACTTCGGATTGGTGGTCAAATTCCATTTTTAATAGTACGGAAAAATATGAAATTCATACTATGTTTGTTGGCTGCATTTTTGGCATGCGTATCTTGCTCGACGAAATATACGGAACAGGAACTTATCGGTTTGTGGATAGAGTCCATACCCGGAATGCCGGGCAAAGTGCAGGGCATTGCGTTGGAACAAGGCGGTACCGCGCATTCCATCAACATGGCGACCTTGGCGTATGAGAGCTGGCAATGTTCCGGAGACGAGTTGATCCTTACGGGGGAAAGTATCGGAAATGGGGCCAAAGGCCGCTTTACAGATACGTTGAAGATCGAGACGGTTTCTGCCGACGGCCTGATCCTAATGCGCGGGAATCGGCGTGTCGGCTATCGTCGTTCCGTAGAAAATTGCGGATTTTCGGCTACTTCTGGAGAAATCATGCGCGGGATCGTGACTTTCGCCCCCGAAGTGCGAATTTTCCGTCCCTATGGCGACACGACAGTCTTTTGGTTAATCGACAGATCCGGCTATCTGAACGAAAAATATCGGCAATCCGGTGTTGTGGAATGGAATGCCGATGCGGAATTGGAGTTGAGAGTTGTGGATCGGACCGCTGCCGAATTCGCGGCCGATTACGACGCTGCATACGAAGTCATGAGGATTATTCGCTTATCGGAAAGAGATGATCGGTAAATGAAATCAAATCAAATAAATGCCTTTGGTATGTATCAATGTTTTCTGCTTATTTGATAGATAAATGTTGACAAAATAAATCTCAAAATGAATGAAAAGGGTATCGAAATATCACGATATCCTTTTTATATAAGATTGCATATTTTAAGCAGCATGAGACGATTCTGTAATACGAAATTATGGGAAGTGTTAAAATCGTCTGGTGATTTACCGCGTACATCCAAAGAATTGGACGAATATCTCGATGAATTTATCGTTGAATTGCATAATTACTGTCGTACTGAAAAGAATATTGCGGAACGAACTCGCTCACTGGATTATGCCCGAAGCGAGCTGTTGGTTGCCGAACTCGATATCGCAGAGTCTGATTCTACAAAGTCTATTTTGAAGACTATTCGTAGTGTGGTTTATTTCATCGAATGCGAGATGCGCATTATCACAATGGAGTTGGAACACCCGGAGCGCTTCATTTCATTTTCAGATGGCAGCGGACCATTGGCTCGTTGGAATGGGACGATTGCCGAGTTGCTTGAATATACTTTCCGCTTCAAATTGCAGGACGGTTGTCGGCGAATTCCGGTGAACCGTTGAGCTATACGGATGCCGTGAAACTCGTCGAACAAATCTTCGGCATCACGATTTCCTCACCTTATGACCGCAAGACCAAGTTGCTTTTTCGCAAGAAAAACGATACGCCTTTTTTCGACAAAATGCGCGTCGTGTTTCGGGAAGAGGCCGAAAAATTGCATCGCTGAATCAGTGTGTTACAGACAAAATCAGCAGACGTCTTATTCGACGTCTGCTTTTTTATTTTCAGTGTCGTCGTATCCTTGCATCGAGAAAAATACTGAAATCATGGATACCTGCATCAACGACCTCGGCATGGTGAATAACACTGTGAAGCTGCAGACCAAAAAAGAGATGGCTGCCGAACTCGGCATTTCGTACCGGACGGTCGAGCGGTGGTACAACAGCGGTTACATCAAATGCATCCGTATCGGCGGCCGTATCTTCTTTCCCTATACCGAAGTGTACCGATCCGGGATCGGTTCGTCGTCGAGGTGAGTGCCGAAGAACCGTCTATCCCGCAACCGCTGAATCGAACGCTTCAGGATGTTATGTTCGAACAGGCCCAAGGTTTCCATTTCCGTCGATGAATTATCAGACCGAGATAAGGATGTTCAACGAGTGGTTGGAAACACACGACTCACCGCATCGGGCATTGCCCTCTGGTATGCGTTTATGTTCATGGCTTATTGCTCAGGTTGGCCGACGGAGGTGACCATACCCGTTTCGGCACTCTGCCTGCGGAGTAAACTCTCCCGGTCGGCCGTCTATAAGGAGCGGAATGTGCTGCGTAATTACGGTCTTATCGACTTCGATACGGCCTCCGGACGTCGGAGTACCCGCTACCGAATTCGCAGCTTCGAAGCACGTCTTGTCGCTACGGAAATGTCCGCCACACGGACACAAACGGAGACTGGTGTCATCATTCCGGCAGAGGATACCTCTGAAATGTCTACGGTTGTATCCACGTCACGGACACAAACAGGCGATGAACGCATAAAAGCAGGCGAAACGTCCACCACATGGCCACAACCGTGTATACAAACTGAAGATTCGACTTATATCTCTATTAAAAATAAATACAGAGATAAAAGGGGGTATGGGGGAAAGAAGAGAGCCTCTGTAAAACATCGGGATGCTTTTGACTTTACGTTCATCGCCGAACCTCGCTGGCTGGAGCTGGTCAAGACATGGCTCGACTATAAGCGGAGCCGGGGCGAAAACTATAAGAGCGAACTTTCGATCAAGAAATTCCACACGATGCTCCGTAACCTCTCGCGCGGCGATCCCGACATCGCGGCCCGAATCATCGACAAGAGCATCGCCAACAATTGGGCGGGCATTTTCGAACTTCCAGAATCCGACGCTGCGACTTTCGGAAGAGAAACGACAAACACTCTATCTCGGAGTAGTCGTAGCCATCCGGCCTCCGGACAGCGGATCGGACAGATCAAACAACCGGTGGATGAGGAGCGACGCCGACGCCTGCTCGAAAACTTCGGCCGCTCGGAGGTAATGAATGACGAATCGATAAACAGATAAACGTATGGAGAAGAATATCGCAACCCTTATTGACCGGATGGTCACCGACCGTAAACTGATCGTCCGTAGTCCCACACGTCTCTCTTGGGGCGACCGCGAGATGTGCGATGCACTCTTTCGGACGCTCTTTCGCAGGCTGGATGCGACGATCGCCACTTATCACCATCTGCCGGAATACGACGAGGTGATCGACTGGATGTACGATACGCGCGGTGTAGGGCTGTTGCTCATCGGCGACTGCGGACGCGGTAAAAGCATTATCACGACGGGACTCATTCCGGTACTGCTCGGTATGAAAGAGATCTCCGCCTACGCCGTGCACGCCGACGAGTTGAACAAACCGTATCCATTTGCAACTTCAACGATGGGTATGGAGCCGAAGACCACCTGTCTCGACTACCTCACCCGATGCCCGTGTCCGATTATCGACGAACTGGGCGTCGAACCGATGATCAACGACTATGGGGAGCGGTACGAGGGTTTCAACCGGGTCATCAACGCGGCCGAACGTTACTGCCGTCCGCTCTTCCTCTCGACGAACCTTACCAAAGGGACCTGCTGAACAGCTACGGGGAGCGGACGTTCGACCGGCTGCGACACCAGTGCCGTGTGGTCGAGTTTCGCGGCGATTCCTTACGCTAACCGATTAAATACCTCAATATAAAATTGCAATAAATCATCCACCACCTCAAGGACGGCCGGAAGAAGTATTCGACCCACCACGGAGAGATCGAGAAATGGGAGGAGAGCGACATCGAGGCGATGCGTCGCTGTCGGGAATGCTACGGCGACTCGGCCTACCTCGCCGACTTCTCCCGCTACGGCGTCGTGGCTGCCGATCTGCGCCAGAGGTATCCCAACGCGAAAATCATTGCGGTCGTAGGCTTCGAGACCGAGGACCACGACCTGCCTTTACGAACCGATATAATATTCTGAGTTGCTGCGGCGACACCGGATAGTACGACACCGTCGGATTGCTCCGATGGTAAACTGTGAAACTTAACCGAAAACTAACGCTGAAATGTATTGACAATTATGCCAACACTCAAGAAAACCGTACAGCGCCTGTGGCAACCGGAGCGCGGGGTGCAGGAGGGATGCTTGTATCCGAACACGAAGTTTTATCAATCGACCGCATGGCGGAAGCTCCGTAATCTGAAACTGGAGCAGTGTCCGTTCTGCGAGGAGAGCCAACGACGGGTTATCACCACGCTCGCACAGGTCGTCGATCATATCATTCCGATCAATCGAGGCGGCGCGAAGCTCGATATGGCCAACCTTCAGAGCCTCTGCCACCCGTGCCATAACCGCAAATCGGGCATCGAATCGCACTCGAGATAACCAACACCTGATTGCCTATGATATAAACCGATGAAAATGGGCGCACGCGGTTGTGGTTTGCAAGCGAAAAAATGGAGCCGCCTGCGCCCATTAGAGTGAATAAACTGTTCTTTGACATATTGGTTTGCACAAATTTTGCGTTATCTTTGTGATAAGAGAAATGGAGGAAGCTATGAACCAGATTATCATAACCCCGAAATCCGAACAGGAGCATTCGTTTGTAATGGAGATGCTCAAACGGATGAAGATCAAGGCCACGTCCATAGAGGAGAAGCCTTTGCCCCGTATGACGATTAAAGAGTATCGTGCGATGGCAGAGAGAGCTATTGCTGATGCGGAGGCAGGCCGTACGATATCGCAGTCCGAAATGGAAAAACGCGTTGCATCGTGGCGATGATCGTCGAATGGTCGGAGCAGGTTGCTTCGAGTCTGGAAGAGATCTTTGGCTACCACAAAGAGGTGGAGGGTTAAGAGTTGCGCGAAAGATCGCAACGAAAATCACGCAACGCACACGAATTCTTTCGGACAATTCCCTTGTCGGACAGCGGGAAGAACTACTGAAAGACTTATCGGTCGAATTCAGGTATCTTGTCGAGGGAAACTATAAAATCCTCTATTATACACTACCGGAAAAGGTTGTCATTTCTCTTGTTTTCGATTGTCGTCAGAATTCTGAAAAGATGCGGGATATAAAATAACTACATAGTGGTTCTCTCCACAGGCAGAACGTGCAAACCGATATGGCTTGCACGTTTTTTATGCTTTGGAATTTACATGGGAACGACACTGAAACTGACGCAGATCGTGGATGAATGGCTCGCCGAGACTGACATCCTTCCGGCGACGAAAGCTGACTACCGCCGTAAAATCGGATTGTGGTTTCGCTGGCTCTCGGCCGAAGGTTGCGATCCCCGCTATGCCGAGCGCTGCCATATCATCGACTACAAACGCTACCTCCAGCAAAACGGCAAGACGGCGCTCTCGGCAGGCATCGGACTTATATGCTCTTTGCCGATGGCGAAAGCCGCTCGGAGGTCTATTCGGCGGCGACGGTCAAGGATCAGGCGAAGATATGCTTCTCGGATGCTGCCGAGATCGTCAAGGCTACTGACCTGAAAAAGTACCTTTCGGTCTTCCGAAATTCGATTACCTACGAGGCGAAGGGCGGGATGCTCAAGCCGCTCTCCTCGGACTATGGTACGCACGACGGACTGAACCCTTCGTGCGGCATCATCGATGAGTTTCATGCCCATAAAGACAGCGGAATGTTCGACGTCATCAAGTCGGCCTTCGGAGCGCGTCGGCAACCGCTGATGTTTATCATCACAACAGCGGGTTTCAATAAGGCCGGGGCCTGCTTCGCTTACCGCGACAACGTAATCAAGGTGCTGCAAGGTGTGAATCGAGACGACTCGCTCTTCGGCATCGTCTATACGCTCGACGACAAAGAGGAGTGGGACAACCCGAAGATGTGGATCAAGGCCAATCCCAACCTCGGCGTATCGCTTTCGGTCGATTACCTCGCCTCGCAGGTCATGGATGTCAAGAACCGTCCGGAAGCCGTGCGCAACGTGATGACCAAAAATGTCAATCTGTGGGTGGATGCCGAGCTGACTTGGATTCTGGACGAAGCATGGATGAAGTGTGTCGGTACGACCGACCCTGCCGACTTGAAAGGTTGCGACTGCTGGGGAGGTCTCGACCTGTCGAATGTCGGTGACATTACGGCATTCGTACTGCTTTTCCATGAGAACGACAAGTTCCAGTTTTTGCCGCATTTTTGGATCCCGGAGGAAAAGATGCTGGAGACGATCAAGAAGGAGAACATCAACTACGATCGTTGGGTGGCCGAAAGATATGTGACCGTCACGCAGGGCAATGTGGTGGACTACGATTTTGTCAAGGCCGACATCCTGCGTATCACTGCCGACTATAATCTTAAATCGACAGCCTACGACCGCTGGAACGCGTCGCAGACGATCATTGACCTTCAGAACGAGGGGATGGCGTTTTCACCCTTCGGACAGGGCTTCGGTTCGATGTCGGCCCCGACCAAGCAATTCGAGGCACTGGTGCTGACGGGCGAGGTGGAACACTTCGGCAATCCCGTGCTGCGGTGGATGCTCGCCTCGACCGTCGTTCAGACCGATCCGGCGGGCAACCTCAAACCCGACAAACGGAAATCCATACAGAAGATCGACGGCATCGTCGCCTCGATTATGGCGCTGGGAGAATGGATGACCGCGCAGGCCAAAGACGAAACCAACCCTTATAACGAACGGGGACTACTGATTCTGTAAGCTATGAAACAAAAAAACAATTACCGGATGCGGCTCTGTGATGCACCGTACAAACCAGCCCGCCGCGCGGAGATCGAAGCGGAGCTGGCGGCCATCGCGCCGCTGTTTTCGGCCATGCGCAAATTGCTCTCGGCCGAAGGCTTCGCCGACTACTATTTCGAGATGCAGGATTTATACCCGTCGCAACTGGAAGCCTACGAGCGGCTGGAGGATTTCCATATCAGCGTCACCGGCCGTCGCCGCTACGCCGAGTTCGACTCGTTCCGCAAAGTGCTGGAGAGAAGGATGAAGAAAATTAGACTTTCGAGAAAATAAGAAATTGTAAATGATTATATTTATGAGTAATATAAATTATAAAAGAACGTCTTATTCTCCGAATATGAGTAAATTAAACATCTTAAGCATTATCAAGAATATTCGTAGTTTATAAGTAATGTGTCAGTCGACGGAACAGACTTTTGGTCTCCTCGCCCGAACAGGCTTTTATGGAATGCCTGCTGCTTGCTCCGGAAAGGTGTAGCTATATGGATTTGTTCTATATCATGGAGCAACCGACTTCCCTCCGTTCAGAGACCGTGCAGTCTTTACTCGAAACGATAAAGAATATTCGGATTAAACGGATGTTTCTTTATATGGCAGAAAAAGCCGGGCATTATTGGTTTGATATGTTGGATATGGGAAGAATTAACACTGGAACATCCAAATTACAATTGGCAGACAACGGGATATATATCAGTAAATATAAAATAACCATACCTAAAGAGTTGAACGATTATGAATGACATATATAGAAAATAGGTGGCTCTGCTTATACGCATCATGCCATTGGTATATCGCTCTTTGGATTTTGCCGTGCATGGAGGTACTGCAATCAACCTTTTTCACAAGAATATGCCCCGGTATTCGGTTGATATCGATCTGCCCCTCCCATACAGAATAGGGAAGAAAGTCTGAGGGCAATAAACAGGCACTTTGAAGATCTGAAAGGGTACATTGAAAAATCCATACCCGGAATCAGGATTGTACCCAAATATAATGTCTGGAAATTACAATGTAAATTGGATGGGGCTACTGTAAAAATAGAAGTGAACGGACCAAGAGGGGCTTGATAGGAGAAACGGCCGACATGATGCTTTGTGATAAAGCGCAGAAGGAGTTCAATATGGCTTGTAAGGCCCGGACTGTTTCTTATTCCTTGCTATACGGAGGTAAGATGGCGGCTGCACTAAGCCGGCAGCATCCGAGAGATTTATTTGACTGCAAGTATATGGAAAAAAGTAACGACTCTGAAACAAAGCCGTTACTTTTTTGTCGAGATACGGACCCCGGGTGAGCGGAGCGCTCTTCTATTTCTTGTCCTTGTCTTTCTTTTCCAGGGCATAGAGACGATTCACCTCCTGAAGCACGGCGGGCGTGATGTCGAGCGTCGAATCGGCGTCGAGCAGGGCATTGGCATTGACGATGAGTTTGTAACGACCATCGGCATTAAGGTTCTCGATGGCGCGGTGCAGCAGGTCCTGAGCCCGGTTCGAGAAGACGAAATTCTCTTCGTCGAGCGCTTTGGCTTCCTTCTGTGCCGCAGCCTGGTACGAAGCTATGCGGCGCTCGATGTTCTCCTGTGTGGATTGCGCGTCGTTGGTGGTGATAAGCCCCTTTTGGTATTTCTCCTGGAGCTGGGCTACTTCGTACTGGAAGTTCTGCTCCTTCTGTGCCCAGCTCTTCTGTGCCTTTTCGGTCTTGTCTTTCAGGGCGATGCCTTCTGCATTGTAAAGATCGGACTGCGCGAGCACGGCTTCGACCTGCACGTATGCGATGTCACCGCCGCCTACTTCCCGTTGCTCGGTTGCTTCGGTAGCTGCCGTTTCGACGTTTTTGGTGCCGCAGGCGGTAAATCCTGCCAGGGCGATCAATGCCGCGAAGAAGAGTTTTTTCATGTGTTATCCGTTGTTTTGGTTAAAAATATCGCTTTGAAAGGCAAAGGTAGAAAAAAATCTTTACTTTTGTCAAGCCACATTCAAAATTAGAAACTCATGTACGAATATCTCTCCGGTACCATTTCCGAACTCGCTCCCACCCATGCCGTGTTGGATGTCGGCGGAGTGGGGTACTTTCTTCAGATATCGTTGCAGACATATTCCGAAATCGAGCACTCCGACCGAGTGAAACTGTTCGTTCATTACGTGGTTCGGGAAGACGCCCAGTTGCTTTACGGCTTCGCGTCGAAGGCCGAACGGGAACTGTTCCGCCACCTGATAAGTGTCTCCGGCGTAGGCGGCAATACCGCCCGGATGATTCTCTCGACCTATTCGCCGAGGGAGTTGCAGGGGATCATCGCTACCGAAAACGCCGTCCTTCTCAAAAATGTCAAGGGATTGGGGCTGAAAACGGCGCAGAAGATCATCGTCGAGTTGAGCGGCAAGATGGCCGGCCTGGGACTGACGGGGGATACTGTTACAGCCCCTGTCGCCGGCGGGGATTACGAGGAGGCGCTTGCGGCGCTGGTCATGCTCGGGTTCGGGAAAGCGGCGGCGGATAAAGTCGTAAAAATCGTTGCTCGGGAAAATCCCGGAGCTTCGGTGGAGGATCTGGTCCGTATGTCCCTTAAACGATTGTAGCATATAATCGTACATTTCTATTTCGCAGGTTACTCATATCTTTCGATGTATCTTTTTTTGACGGTTGCAGCATCGAATCCGAGGGTCGCTTATTCGCGGTATGTGTCTGCGTCTGTAACGCGGACCTTTCCCTAAATATCCTTCTCGAAAGGGGCGTGGGGCGCTACGTTCCCGATTAATTATTACGTTTTTGTAACGGCCTTCTTGTTTTTGTCGATTTAATATTTTTGAAACTTTTTTTTATATATAATCCGCAAATCCAAATGTTCGACGGATTTTAAACGAAACGACTTCCTCAAAAAAAACGAAGCGTACCCATTGGGTGCGCTTCGTTCACTTAAATTCGCTTATCGAAAGTTGCGTATTTCTCTATTTGTGGAACTCGCCGTTTGATACCTTTTTGTAGATCGTTTAAACAGCGTTTTAATGTCCTTTGCATAGCCGGAATGATCTCCTGTTCATAAAACTCCCGCGGTCGAAGGTTGTAGTCGATCTTAACGATCTCTTGTTCGCAGATGTCCCCCGTATCAAGGCCACTATCCGCCCAAAACCATGTCGCAGCCGTAATAGGTTCTTGACGTCTATACGCCCAGCGTATCGAGGATGCACCTCTGCCATACGGAAGCGGTGACGGATGGAATATCAGCGTTCCCAGGTTGGGTTCTGCCAGTTCTTCGTTGCTCACCCTTTCAATCAATAACGGAGCGATAGCGACATCCACAAAAAAATAGGTTTCATTCCAAACTGCCAGCCCCAGCGACTTAACCACTCGTTCGGCCTCTTTATAGGCCGTTGTATCGGAGTTTCCTAATATCTTAACAACCATTATTAATATATTTAAACGCTTGTACGGCTCGGAAATGACCGCCATAGCCAGACGTTGGTCGGCCTGGTTGTCCTTTCCTTGCCGCCGATTTAATCAATGAGCTTATGGACTTCGTTTTATTCGCCCCATACAGGCTTGCCGCCGTCTGTACCCATTTCCGGGAATGACGGAGTGCCCCGCATAGCTGCGGGTGCGACGTATGGAAGAATACGGGCAGCATTTTGCCGCATCGGCCATGTCCTTGACGATGATATTCGCAAACGGCGGCGAGGAACTTTGTGCCAACTCCAATTCCTTGCCATTCGGGCATCACGACCAACCGCGTCGCCCTATAAGCTCCTGCGGTGAATAACGGTGAGACTGCTACATGACAGACAGGCTCACCGTTGATGAATCCGACGAAATACTCGGCAGCCACAGGGGCAGGCAGGTCTAAATAATAATGCTGCTTAAACAATCGGGGGAACACAGTTCCCCGGACTTTATAAATTTGAAGTTTGAGCTGGGGGCGGCGTTGAAGGCAGTCCCGATTGTAAAACCGGGCCTCCTGCATATCATATACCCAATCCGGCTGCAGCCATTCGATAATATCGTAGTGGCAGGAAAGCAGGACAACCTGCCCATCACCTTTTCGCCATGTCTTTGCGAAAGCGGCCGCTCCGACCTTGGCGATTTGTCGGTCGATTACCGAAGTGAACTCGTCGACGACTGCCCGTTTGGGCCGTTCACATACCAGGCGGGCCAGGCCAGCGCGGAACTTCTCACCGTTACTCAAGACGGGAAATGGCCGGAGCCATGCCGGGACATCACCCAGGCCGACGGCTGACAATGCACCCGTTACGGCATTGAAATCTCCGTCTGGGGCGATGCAATCGACGATAGGCTTCGTGGCATCCCACCCAGCGTACAAGTCATAGATGGGCTCACCGAAAATGCGGCTGCCTATACTTGTCTTGCCGCTTCCGGAAAGGCCGACAATAAGACCGATTTTCCAGTCCAGCCCCTCGACGGGAAGCTCGGCCGAGCGTTCCCAATCACAGCCGTTCTCAGCATTGAAAAGGCTTTTTACTCGTGCGGCTCGGTAACTGTTGAAGTCGCTGCAATGGTGTTTTACTTTTACAATCATACAGTAACAATTTTAAGAGTCAAACCTTGAGCGAGGAGCCGTTCGTAAATCTCCCGCTGCTCTTTTTCATCCTTGCAGATGACGATTACGCCATACTGCTCTTTGTAATTAAATGCCATTCAAATATTGTTTTGAGGTGAATAATATTTATCTTTGTCGCATCTCACCCACATACTGCATATAAATGCGCCGAAGACGCGACAGAAGGCTCCAGCCCTCGGTCGTGCGTCTTCGGCGCGCGCTTGCGTAAGTATGTGGGTGAGATCTCTACTTACGGCCGGGGGCTTTTTCATGCCCCCATGTTATGGATCAGTTTTTCATCATCGGCGGTCGTTTTTCAGGTGGGATGTATGGATATTTGCGGTTAGGGATGTAGGTGATCCACGCGAACAGATGCCGCCACCATCGACGGGTATAGAGGGGATCGTGCTGGTTGTAGATCGCCTCGGTTTCAAAACAACTGTTCCCGTAGGCGCGGTTGTAGGGCGGCAGGAGAACTTCTATTGCGACCGAAAGGCCGTAAATCAATAAGGGCGCCGGAACGGCCGCCAGCATCCACCATGCGGAAACCCCGAACAGGAGGTGTGCCGCCACCGTACCCAGCAGACAAACGGCGACGATCTCCAGTTGCTGCCGCATGTGGATTTTCTCGTGATTGAGTAGTCGGGCCGTCAATGCGACGCCCTCTTTCACGAACAGCCAGACCAGCACGGTCAATGCCGTGAAGCGGCCGAACGGAATAAAACGATTATATACGATTTTCATCATATTACGGAAACTCTATAACAGGAATATTTATCGATATGGCCGTTCAACATCATAAAGCTCAAAGTAATCAGTTTCGAGCCTTTGGGGATGGCGATGCTCGAATTGGCGGCATCGCCTGCCAGCAAAAGAGAAATGGTCAGGTTATTCTCCAGTCCCGCTATGCATCTCAATACCAATTCGATAATTTGAAGCGGAGCGGATCCTGCCGGAATCGTACTGTCGATCGCAAACGAGGTTTGGGTTCGTCCTATCTCTCGTATATACGAAACATATCCTCGGCCTTCGAGGTAGCTTACATTGGAACTTAATTTCAATGTACTGCCGAGGGTCATTGTTGAAGATGAAATTAGACCTTGCGTTGGAATGACATCCAATTTCTTTTTGTCGGCTGCCGACATCAGGCCGTTTGCCGACCGGGTGGCTACGGCCGTCGATGCTTTGCCGTTCCAGGTCGTTTTCTCCGCGTCGCTTACGAAGCGGTGGTTCGCGTCTTGTGTGATGTTCGAGGCCGAAACAGGCCCCTCAAAATTCCCCCCCCCGGCATATGAGAGGGCGTTCCAGGCAGTGGCGCCATCTCCGATTTTGTGTTTGCGCGTGTCGGATTCATAGACGACCTCTCCTTTCAGCAGGACGGGATTTTTGGCCGTGAGAGTCGCTGCGGTATGTACCGGATGCTGGATCCGGCTCTGTATGGTTTTGTTCATATCGATCAGGTTTCAAAAAAGGTGACGAGTCCGTATATCCGCATCCCCAAAATGAGTGCGCTGTATCATATTTCCCCCCGTAGGAGTTCATACTTTCTGCGTCCCCGTCACCAGAATATTCAGATATGCAAGACTGACGGTGTCAAACCGCAGTTGCTTGCAGCAACTTTGAAATAACTGCGCGGTCCTTCGATGCGTCTTTGGGCATCGCCGACGAAAAGGACTACGCCGGAGTAGAATGATACGTACATTTTTAGTTTTCCGAACTCGTCCTGCCCGGCCCCTCGCCCGCAGATGTTGATTCCTCTGTGCAGATCGAACTTGACCTTCCCGCAATAAGACGTATCGCTGATCCGTGTCACCCACCTGCCGAACAGGGCCTCGACGGAGATCACCGGAAGCCAGCCGCTCTTGTCCGCTTTGTCGGACTCGAACGGGATCGGATCGATGCGTGTCGATGTCCACGACAACTCGTCGCGTGAAAATCTGTCCTGCACGAGTTTGAACCCGCTGCTGGTCGGGCGCAGCTTCGCAGCGCTCGACTTTCGGACTCGTGCATTCTTGTAGTGGAGTATTCCGACGCTGCAGCGTTTAAGAATCGGATCCGCAGGGTCGGTCGCGGGTTTGACGTAAAGCATTCCCCCTTGCACCTTCCACCGCAATGCGGGTACTTTTTCGACATCGGAGGCATAGGCCAGTGTGTTCCAGGCCGTCGTGCCGTCGCCGAGTTTGTGGCGTCCGGTATCGGATTCATAGACGATTTCGCCCTTGAGCAGGACGGGATTCTTGGCGGCAAGTGTCTCCGCCGTATAGACCGGAAGCTGTGTCCGGGTTTGGATTGTCATTTTTGCTGCCATAGCGTCAATTCATTCCGGGGATTGAACATTGGATGACCAGCTCGCCGCCCGTCAGGTCGTCGAGCTTCTTCTTGTCTGCGGCCGACATCAGCCCGTTGGCCGATTGGGTGGCGACGGCCGTCGATGCCTTACCGTTCCAGGTCGTTTTCTCCGTGTCGGTCACGAAGCGGTGCGTCGAATCCTGTACGATTACCGAAGCGGGATGCGTGGCCGGATGCTGGTAGTTGTTCGCCCCGGCAGCCACGCCGTCGAGTTTCTTCTTGTCGGCCGCCGACATCAGACCGTTGGCCGATTGGGTGACGACGGCCGTCGATGCCTTACCGTTCCAGGTCGTTTTCTCCGTATCGGTCACGAAACGGTGCGAGGCATCCTGTTCGATCATCGTCGCCGGATGTGTGGCCGGGTGCTGGTAGTTGTTCGCTCCGGCGGCCACACCCGCGAGTTTCGCCTTCTCCTCCGAGGTGTAGTCTTCGGTAGAAAGGCCCTTGCCCGCAACCTTATCGACCTTCTGGCCGATCTGCGTGGCGACGGTCGTAGCGAAATTCGGATCGTTGCCCAGGGCGGCCGACAGCTCCTTGAGCGTATCGAGTGCCGCAGGGCTGCCGTCCACCAGTTCGGCGATGGCCTTATCCACGTATGCCTTTGCCGATTCGAGCGTCGTGCGGTCCCCGCTCTCACGGGCGGATTTCTCCGAAGCCACGGCCGCATCGGCGTGGCTGTTGGCCGACTGAAGCGTCGCGGCATCGCCCTGCCCGCGCTTCTGGGCCTCGTCCGCCACGGAGGTGTCGGTGTAGGTCTTGGCCGAAGAAAGGGTCGTGGCATCGCCTTGTGTCCGCTCCTCGGCTTCCGCTGCGACAGATGTGTCGGTATAGGTTTTCGCGGCTTGGAGGGTCGTCGCATCGCCCTGTTCGCGCTTACCGGCTTCGGCAGCAACGGAGGTGTCGGTATAGGATTTGGCCGAGGAGAGTGTCGCGGCATCGCCCGCGGCCAGTTCCCTGCGGATCGCGGCCTCTTCACCTTTGGCACGTTCGATCTCGTCGTCGAGTCTGCCGTCGAGCGCCTCGATGTCATTTTGGACCTCATTGAACGCCTTCTCGGAGGAGGCTACATGGACGGAGAGGTCGTCGGTTACTTTCTGCACTTTCTTCTCCAGCTCCCGCCCTTCGGCCGTATTGTATTTCCCGTTGAGCTGGTCGGTAAGCCCCTCGACCCCGCTCATCGGGATTTTGTCCTCGGTCTTATGGAAGAAGCTGTCGAAGAGGTCCGAGAACTGCTCGGCCGTTGGGTACATTCCCCGGCCGAACCATTTGCGCAGCTGCGCACGTACTCTGATTGCCATTCTGTAATCGCGTGATAAGAATTTTACTTCGTCCGCATGACATAGGCCAGCGTGTAATAGGGCGGTCGGTTCTCGTGCGAGCTGCCGCCGCCCGTGCGGTCCGTCGTTCCGAAGGGCGTCGTGCGGTCATGCCACGACACGGCCTCGGGATAGGAGTTGTTGCCGCCGCTGCGCCAGCTGCCGTTACCTCCGGTCCAAAGATTCTCCCCGTGTGCGTGCGAGGGCATCTCATCGACGGTGAGCGTGTGTTTCTTCTCGCCGCCCACCTTGCCGTAGCTGCCGTAGTCGGCATCGCTGACGTTGTAGCCCACCACGAAGCGGCCGCGCAGGTCGGGCAGGCGGAAATAACCGCTCGTGGTCGAGAGCTTCCGGCCGTTGCAGTCGTAGGCATTGTTGTAGGTGCTGCCGATGGCCTTGTAGAGTTCGGGGTACTCCGACTGCTTGAGCTGCTGCCCTTCGCAAAGGGCGTAGCCGTCGGGGATGCGGGATCCTGCCCAGATTTCGACCATGCCCAGCGGCGTGCGCTGAATCTTGGCCAGGGCGGTCTGCAACGCCACGATCTGCGCTTCGAGTTCGGGCAGCGACTGCGCCTCGTGGAAGTCCTCCCATTTGTAGTTCTCCTCGCCGACGCCCGGAGCCAGCGACCGCTCGACGTAGGCTTGCGGATATTCGTACCCCTGGGCCTGTACCGGGATCGCGGCTTGTTTGAGGTACATACCGCCCGAAATGGAGCCGCCCTCCCAGTAGAGCACCTCCCCCTCGGGGTGTTCCTTCGTGCGCAGGAACACGTAGCCCTCGTTCCGCTGCGTGCCGCCGCCCGTGAGTGCGCATCCCAGCAGGATCGCCTTGTCGCCCGCCAGGTTGCCGATGATCGACACCACGTGCGCGTTGGTCTGCATATAGTCGAGCATCTCGCAGTCGGCCGGAAAGTCTTTGTTCGATTGCAGGAGGAACCTGCCCTGTATCTGTTTCATCGTCAAATGTAGTTTATGGAGAATCGTTTCGAAGCCAGCTTGTACGCATCCACCACGGCCCGGACCTGCGTGATGTCCAGCTTGTCATAGAGCGCCAGCGGGATATTCACCCAGAAGTCGTAGCCGCTCACCCCGCCGTAGCCGCGGCGGTTGAGAATCAGGATCCGGCCCGATCCGCGGCGCGGGACCAGCACCTCGGCGTCCTCCTCGCGTTTGTGCAGGGTGATGAAGCCCACGTTTTCGACCGTTTCGGTGATTGTGATCCTCCGGTCGATGGGATCGAACTTGTCGTTCAGCAGCGCCCGCAGGTAGCACACCTGGCCGTTGTGTTCGAGGCGGTAGTCGCTCTCGCGCTTCCAGAGGATGAACCGCGTGTGCAGGTATTGCAGGGGCGACACGGCGGCGTAGGCCATCGCGGCGAAGAGCGGCCGCCGCCAGAAGGTCGGCAGCAGCAGGAGCGCCAGGCGCTTGAAGTTCACGTCGTACTTATCCATTGTATGCCTTCATATTGAGTACGACGTCGCCCATCTCGAAATAGCCCGCGGCCGGGATGCACCGCGCGTCGATCGTAACCAGCACCTCCTCGCCTGCCGCGACGGTCGTCGCCCCGCGGAACTCCACGATCCGCACGCCGTCGAGCGTCTGGAGCGCATCGACGAGCGCCATGTTGGTATATTCGCCATTGAAGGGCAGGTTCTCGATGTAGTTGCGGACAGCCTCCCGACAGGCGCTCTCGACCGTTTCGGCCACGAGCATCGGGTCGTAGTACACGTCCGCCTCGCAGTTGAAGCGGTCGGGGTCGATGTTCACCAGCGCCGTGCGCACGCCCGCGTCCTTGATCTCGGCGATGTAGGCCGCAAGCTGCGCCTCGGTCTCGGCGTCGAGCCTGCACCGCTTGCCGTCCTTCTCGCCCGCGACCTTGATCGTCAGGAGCGAAGCGTCCCGGTTCTCGACCGCCACGGCGTGCTTGACCACCCGTGCCGCCGCGATGGCGTCCTCGGTCATCCCCTCAGTGTCGTAGCGGTCCGTGTCCGCGATCAGCGTCTTGCCCTTCATGAACGCAAGCACCTTGTCGCGGTACCACCGCGGACGGTGCGGGATGATCTCCTCGATGCGTGTGTCCACCTCGCCCTTGTACGTGTCGAAGAGCTTCTCCAGCGTCCACGCCGCAACGGCGAAAATGTAGAACAGAATCCCGATGACGGATACCTTGCTGAAATGCGACGTGAAGCTGTCGCCCGGCGTAAATCCGAACAACTCCGCAACGGATTCGTTACGCATGAAATCCGCGCAGATCGTTTCCTTGATTTCCTCGATCGTTCTCATCGTACCACAAAGTCTATTTCAATCCCCATAAACCCGATACCGCCGTAAGGAACCATTTCCGTCTCCTCGGCCGAAGGTGCGGTAGCTGGTTTTATTCTATCGGCCGCCAGTTCCTGCACGACAGACTCCTCTCTGGTTGTCGTCATGACGATATCGAGTTTCTGCCCCGTGTTCAGTTCGTCGGTCAGCGCAAGACCGTTACGTTCGGCAATTTCGAACGCGGCCTCGACAGTCCCGCATTCCTGAACTGCGATATCCAGCAGAGTCTGGTTATTTCGTGTCGTAGTCTGCATCGACGGTCAGTTTATTGTTCGTTATATCGACTTCTACATCGTTCACCCGCATACCGTCAGCCTTCAGTTGAGCCGTAATCTCGCGTGCCCATCCAGTCGTTTCGTGGTCATTGGCGATGTTCGTGATCCCGACCCCGAGGGTCGGATATTCTTTCAATTCTCCCTTCATTGCCTGAAGAATCGCAGCTTGGTTCTGAATCGTCACCTCTCCGACCTGCAGGCCCTGCACATAGACGTTTTGGTCGTTACGCCGAGGATCGATTTGCAGATCTCCTGTCTCGGGATCGATCAGTATGCCGATATTCTTAGCCATTATCAGTGTGTTGCTTTTTTATCCTCCAAATCTTCGAGAGAGATGGTTGCGGCCGCCATTTGTTCGGAGAAAATCCCTGCTCCCGTTCCTCCGTTGGCCGCAGCTCCAATGCCTACTCCTGTCAGTCCGGCAGCGACGGCCGTCCGCATCGTTTCGCAGTAGCGCTGAACGCTTTCCAGCGAACGGCGCAACGCAGCGGCCAATACCAGGCCGCCCTGCTTCCCGCCGTTGATTTCCACACCGTCAGCCGTAACCTTCAACTGCATCCGACCGACCGTAGCCGAAACATTGCTCCCGTTCATTGTGACGGTCGTATCGCCGTGACGGTAGGTCAGCGCTTCGATCTCTGAATAACCGATCACGGAGCATTCGCGCAGCTCGCCGCACGAAAGGTCGGCTACCAGAACAATACTTCCCGTTGCAGGTTTCAACAGCAGGCCGCCGTCCGCTCCGCCTTCGATGGCTGCCAGACGGATGCCCGGAATCTCCAGTTCGTTATACCGCGCCCGACAGGTGTCACCCTCGACGGAGACGACCTCCATCGGGCGAAACAGGAATACGGACTGTTCCGTGCCCGTAATCTGCTGCAAAAGCTGTTTTATCTTCGAGGCGTTATCCATTGTTTTCTATGCGTTTTCCGATGGTGACGACCCGGCTCGCACCTTTGTCGCAAAAAGTCGTTTCGACGCCCAACACGTAATAGCTTCCGTTCTTGTATTCGTACTCCGTGTCGCGGATCTCGGCCAGCCATGTCGGCTCGACATAGGGTTCGAGCCATCCGGTGAACGAGCCCTCGTAGCCGGTATAGGCCCGCACCTTCAGCTCTTCGTCGGCCCGTTGTTCGAGCGATTTCCGATCCGAAACACCCGGCAATTTGAGTGTAAACTTGTCGCCGCCCGTCGTACCGCGTTCGATACGGATCGTCTTGCCTTTGGCATCGGTTCCCTCGACGACAGCCAGAAACTTCCGCTTCGAGGCGTCCCGGTACTTGAGGTCGGACTTCTCGATGTTCACGGCGAAGTCGTAAATGACCTTCTCTCCGATCTGGGCGTATTGCGGATGGACGTGCAGGGTTTTTCCGCGCAGGTAGATGTTGGCCTTCGTTTCGCTCTGCACCTTGCGCAGCACGTCGTACCCCGTCGCTGCATGGATAGTGAAGTTATCATACGTGAAATCGTAATCGCATGCCACTTCATATTTTCCGACCTCTTCGGCGACCGAGGTCAATAACGTTTTCACCGTTACGCTTTTCAGGACACGGTCCTTGAGGTCTTTGCGGAATTTGTAGAGTTCATCTTCGCAATGAATACGCACGGAGTCGTTATCAGTAGCGATTTCGGAGACATACCCGGAAAATTCATCGCGCAATATCCGATCATATCCCAGGCGGATCCGAACAGCATCTCCTTCGGCGATTTTCTGTTCGACCTTCAATGCCCGGTTGAAAAGCGTCCCCGGCAGCGTAATATCGGCCGTATCAGCCAGGTTTTCGACGCTGCATTTGATCGCAACCTTTTCGAGCGCCGCCAGCCGATACTTCCCGATCGTTATGTCAAAGTTCATCGAATACATTTCGAACGCCGTTAAACCGGAATAAAAAGCGAAACCGGATTGTCGCTGTATGCTTTGATCTCGTAGTTCTGGTTTTGCAGGCCTTTTGTGTGCGGAAAGCTGACACTCTCTATGGCCAGACGCGTAATACCGAACAGCAGCAGAATATCATGCTCCACGTCGAGGTGACTGGCAGTATCGAACAGATTACGCAACTGCTGGACGCTCTCTTTCGGATATTCGTTTTCCGCGGCGATAAATATGCCTTGGATCGAAATTTCGTAGTCGCCCTGGCTCCATCGCTCCTTGACCGTTCCCGTTCCTTTGCCTTTGGCAGGAGTTCGTCGGATGATTTCGTTCTTGCCGCTGATCGACACCAGGGGTTCAAGCGGGAAAGTGAACCAGTTCAGAATCCCGTCAGTCGAACGCTTGAGCCGCAACGGCATGACGGATTTTATCGTTCCGACGGTTGTCATTTCCGACCGGATTTCGTCCGCATCGGCCGTCCGCACCCCGTCCGTGTCCCTGAGTAGGAAATACGGAGGCAGAGCTCCGAAGCCGCCGAGGGCCTGCGTCGTGCGGATGCGGAGCGGATCGCGCAAGCCATCCGATGAAACGATGACGTCAGGGGTCGCTTTCCCAATGTTGAAAAATACCTTGCCCATCCTATTGTGCCGTTGCGGCCATTTGCAATACCTGAATCAGTCTGTTCTCCAGATCGCGCTGCATGTCGTCGCGCGAACCCTCGTAGCCGCCCTCGAAAACCAGCTTATCGACCAGCGCCCCGAGTGAAATGTTGATCGTCGTGGATCGTTTGCCGCCCGTGGCGATGGCCGAAACGGCTCCCGCCCCGGCCGTACTGCCGGAGGTTCCGTTGCCTCTGCCCGGGGTATTCGCTGCCAGCTCGCCTCCCATGCCAGGCAGGGAGGGCGACGCGATCCCCAGCGAGGTTTTCAATTTCGCGGCGACGTCGCCCAGCGACCGTTCGGAATCCCACCGAAGGCGGATGCCGTCGAGCGACGCCCTGGCTTTGGCCGCATGGTCTGCGACCCGTTTCGCCCCTTCGATGATCGCCTGCTGGCGGTTCTCGATATCGGCGTTGATCCGGGCGATGGCGGCCTGGTTCTCGGCGCTGTCGCCCAGCCCCACGGCCTCCTTGAACTTGTACCATCCGAGTTTGATCTTGTCCAGGCCGATCATAAGGCCGTTTATCATCGTGCTGAAATAGAGCTTCACGCTCTCCACGAATCCCAGGAACGAATGTTTCATGAATCCAACCGTGCCGTCCCACAGCGTACCCCAGCCCTGCACCTTGTAGCAGACATAGCCGATTACGGCGATCAGTCCGATGACCGCGGCGATGATCCACGTCACGGGACACGCCAGCAGGGCAAGGTTCAACCCGTTCTGCGCTGCGGCCCATGCCCATTTCGCCGTGGTGACGATCCCCGCCCAGGCGGCCATCGCCTTGGACTGGAGCGTGACGAGGAACATGGACGTCGCCAGTATGCCGAGCGCTGTGCCCAATACCGCAACGACCGTCGCGTGCCGCTGCATGAACTCCGAGACCCATCCGATAGCTGCCCCCAAGGCGTCGATGCCTTTTCCAGCAAGTCCGACGATCCACTCCAGCGCGGTCATGGCGGGAATCACCAACGGCTCGATGATCCCGTAGAGGCGGAACAGCAGGTCGCCCGCCAGTCCGAGAAGCGTGGACCACTTGCCCGCGGCCGTCTGTCCCATCTTTTCGGTCATGCCGTGGAACTGGCCCCCGGCCTGCGTCGCCGAATAGAATGCTTGTGTCACCATCTCGGCCGAGATCTTGCCTTTCTCCATCTCCTCTTTCAACACGCCGATGGATTTTCCCGTCTTGCGGGAAATTTCCGACAGCGGATTGAATCCGGCATTGATCATCTGCAGCAGATCCTGCCCCATCAGCCGTCCCGACGCGGTCATCTGCGAGAAGGCCAGCGTCAATGAGTTCAATTTGTTCCGGTCACCCATTGCGATATCGCCCAGCGCCTTGATGTTGGGCATGATCCGATCCTGTGCAATGCCGAATGAAAGCATCATTTTCGCGGCATCCTGCAACTCGGCTGTCATGTAGGGTGTTACCATCCCGTATTGGCGAATCTCCTCCCGCAGCGCTTCCGATGCTTTCGTGTCACCGCGCAGCAGCACGTCGAAGGCGACCTGCACCTTTTCCCGTTCGAAACCTGTTTGCAGCGCCTTAAATCCCGCCATGCCCGCCATGACGATTGGATTGGTCAGCGTATTGGCGAACGGGATGCTGTTGAAGGCATCCGACAGCATAGTCTTGATCTTGCCGCCGTTCACCCGTTCGAGCTGGCGGATCTGTCGTTCGAGGGCCTTGACCTCGATGTTGGTACGACGTATGGCGTTGATGTTGCTGGCTGGAATCCACTCGCGCTCGGCACGTAGCGCATCGACACGCTCGCGGAGACTGCCCAGCGTGACACCGCATTTCTGCATGGTGTTGCTCGCACTGTTCACCCGCTGCTCGACCTTCGCCCAGACTTCCAACGCCCGGTTGTTGGTGATGTTGATCTTATTCAACTTCCCCGTGATCCAGTCGTTCAGAGAGAGCGTATATTCGACAACATTTGCCATTGTGTCCGTTTTTTCGTATCTTCGCTGCGTATGGTAGCAGGACTTATAGGTATTTGGTTCGTCGTCGCCGTGGTTTTCTATGTGTTGAAGGCTGCGCGGGCCGTGCTGCCGTGTATCCCGAAAGCGCTCGGCGTGTTGCTCTGCCTGCCTGCGATGCCCTTTGCCGTAGCGTATAAAAACCGTGAAACGCATCCGTGGCAGGCGCGGTGCATCGTCATCGGCTGGTCGCTGCTCTACCTGCTGCTCGCCTTCATTCTCTATATGGAAAATTAGAAAAGGTCCGGATCGCGGGGTTCTTTCCCCCGTACGTGACAACGGCGCGACTTGCGGAAAGTGACCCGCGGACGATGCCGGCGCGGCCCTCGGTGTTGTCCTTCGCACGGAAGTAAATCTCCCGACAGTCCGAACCTTGTGATTCCGGGCCTGCTATTTCTGCCGTGCGGCTTCCGCCTCCTGCTTGCGTATCCACTTCAGTTCGTTCACACGCATGGCCCATTCCCAGTCGGTGAGGCTATCGGGGTCGATATGGAGGTAATAGCGCAGCTGGGTATCCAGTTTCCGGACCCAGTCGCGGCCCTCCGCAGGATCGACCTCGGTAGCCTTTAAAGCTTTTCCAGCTCGGCCTCCGCGTAGGGTACGATCTTGTCGAGCACTCCCGACGCGCCCATGAACTTGTCATCGTCGCGGCGGATTGCCTCGCTACCGCCCAGCCAGCACCCGCGCAGCAGGGTTTCGTTGAACTTCAGCGGATCGTTCTTGCCTGCCGTCGTTGCGAACGAGAGTTCGCGGCGCGTGGGTTTGCGCAGGTAGCACACGTGGCCGTTTACCTTGATGGCGAATACCTCGCCGTGCTGTTCTTTCCAAGCGTTGATTTGGTCGGCTGTAACTTCGCCGATAAGGGTTTGTTTGTTCTCCATTTCGATTTTTTCGTTGTTTTGCCCGGCCGGAGCCGGATCGTTGTTCGTCTTCGTCTACTCTCTCCGTAAGAAGAGGAAAGGCAGCTTGAGGTCCTGGAACTTATCGCCCTGGTTGGTTTCGCGCGGATCCTCCGTGAACTGTACGCCTCGTAGCTTGTGGATCGTCGGGAGGTCGCCCTTCTCCGGGTCGCCGTAGGAAACCACTATGTCGAGCTGAATGTCGAGCAACGAGCCGCCCGATGCAATCTCCAGCGCCTCGACTTCGGATTGCGTGAGTCCGATTTCGCCGTCGTTCGAGATATTCCCGCTCTGAATAGCCAGCGCTTTGTTCCCTTTGCCATAAAGCGCCTCTTTCTCCTTCTTGGTCGTGTACTTGATCGAGCGGAAGCCCATCACGTCACGGCCGCCCATGTAGGCGGTGATATCCTCCCAGCCGTATTCTTTGCCATTGATCATTGTCCTGTCATTTTATGCGGTTTTGAACCCAAGCTCCACGTCGATATACTTTGCATATCCGTTGGGCTTGACGCGCAGCCCGATCTTTACCTGCGAAGTGGCCAGAATGTTCTGGTCGTAGTCGATCTTGCACTCCACGCCCGTATCGGACGAATCCGACGGATCGTTGCCCAAGTTGCCCTGTGCGGTCATCTGCGTCTCGATGGCCTGCTCGACGTCGGCTTCGACGGTCGAGCACCAGGCGGGAACCAGAGTGCCGGACTTCGAGACCGGAACCTCGTCGTTGAGCCACTCGACCAGCTGCGCGTAGGCGATGCGGTACGCCTTGTCGATGACGCGGCGGTTGGTCAGCGCGCGGTAGTCGTCCTCGGGCGTCGTGGCCAGGTTGTCGTCGGTGATGAAATACCCGGCCTTGCCGACGAACGTGCGGAAGGTGATATACCCCTTGTCGTTGATCGTCTCCAGGTCGGCCAGTTCAGCGGGCTCGGCCCCCACGTAGAAGGTCAGCGGCTGGAGCGCACCGTCGCGCACGCGGCTGATTTTCCGCTGGACGGCCGAGGCGGCGATGCGCCCGGCGACGACACCCATCGCGGCGTTCTTCGACGAGGCCGCGGTGTCGCCGAGCACCACGCCCGCGCGGTTGTACTCCGTTTCGGTAAGGTCCTTCAGCGCCGCGGGGTCCCCGGCATAGCCGTAGCCCTCGACCAGCGAGAAGATTGGCGCACGCAGCGTGTCCGTGGCCCAGTCGCCCAACTGCTGGGCTTTCGGCAGCGCGGCGAACACGTCGGCGTCGAGACCCTCGGTGGTCGTCAGTTCGTAGGCTTCGGCCGGAGTCTTGAAAGCGACCAGACCGCGGATTTTGCCGTTCGACGCCTTGAGCAGGGCCACGGCTCCGGCGGCGTTGTCCTTGTCGAATGCGTTGGCGAAGGTCTCGCTCTCGGCATAGCCCGTCAGCCAGAGCTCCGTTCCGTCGCCCGCCTCGGCGTAGAACTCCTTGACGTTGCGGTAGAGGTTCGGGTTATTCTCCGACGTGACGCCCAGCGCCTCCAGGTCGGCGAGCTTACGCAGCGTATACGCCTTGCCCAGCTTGAACTTGTCGTCGCCCGTCACTTCCTTCGCACCCAGCGCCATCATGCCGAGGCAGCCGTCCGCCATCGCGGCCACCTGTCCCAATGTGCCGTTGGCGTAGTTGATTCGTACTCTCGGTAACATTTATTTGCGTTTTACGGTGATTACTGCCTTGTCGCGGAGCGTGGCCGCATGGTTGCGGGCCTCGGATTCCCTGAAGAACCCGAACCCGTTGGAGGTCATGTAGACGACAGGGGCATCCGGGTATGCGGCCAGGATTCGCCCGGCCTCGGCCTTCAGACGGCTCCCGACTCCCGATTCCGTGGTTGCACGGTCTGCCGCCTCACGGGCCGCCGCCTCGGTAGCCTGGCGGGCCGCCAGTTCCTCCGGGGTGTCGGCGAATGCCGTTACCGCAGAAAGTGGCCGCTCGTCCTCCCCGGCCGTTGCCGGGGTGTCATCGGTCTGCCGATCCGCCGTGCCGCTCTCATCATCGGATGCGGAGTCCGGCCGGAGACCGGGTGTCGTGTCCGGAGCTTCGGGGACCGACGGCGTCGGTTCCGCCTCCTTCCCGGCGGCGGGTTCCGTGTCGGGAGCCGGCTGGAGATCGGGCGATTCGTTCCCTACCTGCATAGACACGTCCGCGGTCTGGACGGAGGCTCCGGCCGTTTTCGGAGCTTTCCCGGCGGTTTTTGCGGTATGATTGTTTTTTGCCATTCAATTGTTGTTTTAACGGTGTTTGAATAATCTGTAAGTGCCATAAGCCACGACCAGCAGTCCGGCAATGCACAGGGCATGCTGCCACCAGGTAAGGCCGCGACGCTGGGCCGTCGTGAGATCTGTTTCGGCGGCTTCCTGCCGGGAGGTATTTCCTTCCGTCCGAAGCTGCTGCCTGGCATGACCGCCGCCGAGGATCGTGTCGGCCTGGATTCGGTGTTCGGTCTGTCGTACACGGTCCGCCTCGTGAGTGGAATCCGTAAGGCGCCGCCGTTGGATGGTCTCCCGCCGCAGGGGCGGTGTTCCGGTCAGCGTATCGACTGGACGGGAGGTGTCGTATTCCCGTGTGACGGTCTCGACCTCCTCCCCGACAACCCGGTGCAGATGCCGCTCGCCGTCGAGGTTGCGGATCAGTTCCTCGCACAAGGCCCGGAAAAACAGGCTGTCGCGCGTCGAGAGTTCCTCGCGGAGCACCTGCATCCGAAGGTCGTTTTCCGCTCGGCTGTGCACCGCCGCCGTCCGGCGGGAGGGCGCGCAGGCGCAGAACAGTGCTGCCAGGAGGAGCGGGAGGAGGATTCGCCGCCGTGTCATACAGGGTACTTTGTGAACAGATCCCAGCCCGCCCGAACCTCGTCCATGCGTGCGGGCGTTCCGTTCTCCACGCGGCTCATGGCCGCAACGACCGGAATCATCCGCTCGCCGCTCTTGGTGTCGAGTGGCTCGTCGGGCGACACCTGCGCTCCGGCAGCCACGGCCCGGATGTAGTTCTCCGTATGGTTCTCCACGGGCGGCGCATAGCGCAAGATCATCTCCCGCAGCGTGCGGCATCCGTGACGCACCCGGTAGGTGTGGAGCAGCACGAACATCGCCCGGTAGCCCCACGGCATCGACTCGAACGCCTTAAAGGCCGGGTCGGAACTCCTCGTCTCTCCCTTGTATTTGGTCGCACTCCGGCGGATATTCCCCGGGTTGCAGTTTCTTAGTCCTCTGCTCATCTTCCTTTTGATCGTTGAACTCGAATAACTTGATTAACACGGGGCACTTGTGCGAAGGCGTCTTGCAGCGGAAAGCTTCCTGGATTATCCCGCTCTTGCGCTCCGACTCGTGCTCCTTGATCTCGACCTTGGCCTCCAGCTTCTCGACTTTGGCCGTCAGACGGGTGATCTCCTCCTGAAGCAGGGCCACCAGTTTGGACGTCTCGTCGATACGCCGTCCGTTCTTGCCGAGAATCCAGCTTACCAGCGCGATGGCGATAGGTGCAATGACGTAAATAATCCAGGTCTCCATCCGCTACTCGGCTGCCGCCTGCCTGATCAGTACCACGCCCGCCTTGTCTGCCCGGATGCTCTTGCCTCCGGCGCGCTGGAGGAACGAAATGATGTCGCCGTAGTAGAGCGGGTTGCCCTGGTCGTCGAACAGAAGCGAATCGCCCAGCGCGCGCGACACACAGTCCTCGTGCCATGCCAGACCCGCGGCGCAGTCCGTCGCAGCGTTGGCCGCGCTCCAGGGCTTCAGCGTGCCGTCCGTAGCGACCTTCGCCACCTTCGAACGCTTGTAGAAGTCGAAACCGAGGTATTTGCCGATCACACCGCGGGCGGGGTCTGCGCATACCAGGAAGCCGTTGCGCTCGGCGTCCGTCAGGGAGTTCAGCAACTGGTTGTACATCCGTGCGTCGAGCAGGATACAGCGGCCCTCCTCCGGGATGTCCTGCTCGTCGAAAAGCGTCTGGAGCTCCTCGACGGTCTGCTTGGTCATCCGTTTGCGGTTGCCCGTGGCCTCTTTGATGTGTGCGGCGACGGCCTCGCCGAGCGTCTCCACGACCTTCACCCCTTCGGGAATCCAGTTGTAGATGATCGACTCGTAGATGTCCTGCGCGAGTTTGCGGCGCGACTGGCGTGTGACGCTTTCGCGCTTGTTGTAGGACAGCTCCACCTGCTCGGCATGGGGGATGCGCACCGGGTCCACGGTGAACTCGTCCATCTGATAGATCAGATCGACGTCCTTGCGTTCGGTCACGTTGGCGGGGAAAACCGTTCGGTTTTTCTCCACGTTCGGAGCCGCCCCGGCATTCGGAACGTGCACCGTCTTTTCGTTCACGAACTCGCTGTGATCGACCGAGCGGGCCGCGAACGTGTTGTTGGCGAACAGTCCTTCGATGATGGACTTCACCCAGATTTCAACTTGTAATGCCATTCTGTTTTGATTTGTTGATGATGCGTTTTCGGCTATCCCCGGCAGATGTGCAGCGAGGCGGCCATCTCCTTGTACTTCTTCTCGTAGAGGTCGGGGTGGTTGGCTTTGAGTTCGGCGAGCAGTCCGGCCCGGTCCAGCTCGTCCCACGACTTCGCGGCATACTTGCCCGCGTCACCGCCCTGCGTCCCTGCCAGGCTGGAGAGCTTCGTGCGTTCCGGTACGCTGCCGAAGATCTTGCGGGCGTTCTCCGGGTTGGCCTTGAAGGTTTCGATAACGGCGTCCTTGGCATCGGCTGCGATCTTGCCCGCCTTGACGAGCGCGTCGGCGAAACTTACCGCTTCGACGGCCACGGCGTCCTCCTTCTCCTTCCTGAGCCGGGCGATTTCCGCTTCGGCCGTCTCCTTCGCGGCCTTGAGGCTGGCGATCTCCTCGTCTTTGGCCGCGACGGCCGCGACGATCGCTGCGCTGACGGCAGCTTCGTCCATCTGGCCGCTTTTGCTGCCGAGGGCAACGATAGCCTCGGCCGACAAATTGATTTTTTCCATTTGTTCTTGATTGTTGGTTTGGTATTCTGCATCGACCGCAGCGACAAGCTGCATGGGGTCTAAATTCATGAACTCGTTACGGGCCGAGGAGGTGATCTCGTCGCACAGCCCCGCATCGAGCGCCTCCGCTGCCGAGAACCACGTCTCCTCGCGCATCAGCTTCGCCATTGTCGCCTCGTCCTTGCCCCGGCGGACGAGGACCTGCCGCAGCATGTCGGTAAGCCGCGCCAGTGCCTTCTTCTGCTTGGGGCTCGTCGCCTTTCCGCTCTCCCCCGTGAAATAGGGGTCGTGGATCATCATTTTAGCGAAGTCCATCATGCACACGCGGTCCGCAGCCACGGCGACAACGGCGGCCATCGACGCCGCGATGCCGTCGATATGTACGCAGACGGGGGTGTTCATGGAGAGGATGGCCGAAACGATGCTCATGCCCTGGAAGACGTTGCCGCCCGGAGAGTTCATCCGGATATGAATCATATCGAAGTCGCCCCGGTCGAGCGACGCGAGCTCCTGGGCGAAATAGTCGCCGTCCACCCGCGGGCCGATTGCGCCATAAAGCCGCATTACGGCTTCCCGCGGTGTTTCGTTTACGGAATCTATGTACGTTTTTTCCATCGTCGTCAAAAAGCAGCGGCTTAGCCAAGGTAGCAATCACTGCTGCGCGATCTTATCGCTCAGAGCCGACCGTTGCTACTCGGCCCCGGCTCTGTCTGTCCGTCCATAATAAGACTTTGTAGCGGAAGGGGGATTCGAACCCCCGACCTTCAGATAATGAGTCTGACGAGCTGGCCTCTGCTCCATTCCGCGATTCATGGTGCAAATATCGCCCGGGTAAACTCGCGTAACAAATAGAGTGTAAATAATTTACACTCTATTTTTATTCGGCGGGCGAATGCCCCAATTTTGCACCGTACAAACCGCCCGGAAGGGCTGAATAGAATCGCTGTGAATGGCTAAAACGACCAAAAAGCCGAGGACGAAGCGAGAGCTCGACGTTCTCCGGGATTATGCGTGCCGTCTGTTTCTGAGCGGCGAAACGCAGCGGGTAATCGCCGCGAAAACCGGACTGACGGAGGCCACCGTCAGCAGGTGGGCCAGGGAGGAGAACTGGGACGCCCGGCGCCGGGAGCAGAACTCCTCGTCGGCCGCCCTGGTCAATTCACTGATGTTGGCAGCGAAGAAGATTTCCGAGCTGATCATCACCAAGCTGAACAAGGGCGAAACGGACGACATCGACGGCATTACCAAACTGTCGGACAACATCGCCAAGGTCATGGCCTCGGCAAAGCGCATCGCAAAGGGCATCACCAAGGACGAGATCATCGACGTAATCATCGATTTGGAGCAATGGATGATGCAGCGGGCCGAGACCGACGAGGAGCTGACGCCCGAACTGCTCACGACCATAAACAGCCTGCACAAGAAGTATATCGAATACATTTCCGCACAGGAGGCGTAACGAATGGCATCCGTCAGCAGAAAATACAAGGAGGCGCAGGAACGCTGGATTCAGCATTGCCACGACATCGAACGATCAACGGCCAAGATTCCGAAGGGAACGGAGCAGGAGCGAAAGGACCGCATCGCCCGTGCGCGAAAGGATTACAGGTATTTTGTCCGCACCTATTTTCCCCACCTTGCGACGACCGAGTGCGCGGACTTCCAGGTCGATGCCGCGGTTTACATGCGGGACCATGAAAACGCCCGCGGCCTGTTCGAGTGGGCGCGCGGGCACGCCAAGTCCACGCATATTTCGCTCTTGCAGCCGCTCTGGCTGAAGATCCAGCCCAACGCGCAGCCGTTGATCATGATTCTGGTGTCGAAAAGCCAGGAAGCCGCCCGGCGCCTGCTGGGCGACTTGCAGGCGGAGCTGGAGTCCAACGACCTCTATAATGCAGATTTCGGCAATCAACGGGGAGCGGGAATATGGACGAACGGCGAGTTCACGACGGCCACAGGCGATCTGTTCATCGCGCTGGGACGCGGACAGTCGCCGCGAGGCATCAAGAAGCGCGGGCTGCGGCCCAATTATATCGCGGTGGACGACATCGACGACGACGAGCTGGTGCGCAATCCCCGGCGCGTGGGCGAAGCGGTGGACTGGCTGCTGACGGCCCTGCTCGGAACGATGGCGATGGGGCGCGGACGCCTGGCCGTCGTAGGCAACCGGATCGGCCGCACGTCGGTCATCGGCACCCTGGCGGATAATCCGCATTTCCACCATACCGTCGTCAATGCGCTCGACAGAAAGGGCCTTCCGTCCTGGCCGCAGAACTACACGCTGCGGGAGATCGCCGAAATGCGCGGCATCATGGGCGAGCGGCGTTTCCAGCGCGAATACATGAACAACCCCGTCAATGCGGGAACCGTTTTCGAGGAGAAGCACATCCGCTTCGGAAAGATGCTGCGCATGCGGGAATACCGCGCAATCGTCTGCTACACCGACCCTTCGTTCAAGGCGTCGGCGACGGCCGACTTCAAGGCGACGATGCTCGTCGGCATCACGCCCCAGGGCAAATACCACGTGCTGAAAGCCTATGCCGACCAGACGAAGGTCTCGACGATGGTCGAATGGCACTACGACGCCCACGATTACGTCGGGGACAACCCGGTGCGGTACGAAATGGAGGCGGGATTCATGCAGGACCTGCTCCTCGACGAGTTCCGCAAGTACGGCGAGAAGGTCGGCTACCAGATACCCATCGTCGGAGACACGCGCAAGAAGCCGGACAAATTCGCACGCATCGAAGCCTTGCAGCCCCTGTTCGAGCGCGGGGACATCATCTTCAACGAGCTGGAGCGAGATTCGCAGGGAATGCGGGTCCTCGTCGAGCAGCTCCTCTGCTTCGAGAAAGGCAGCAAAATTCACGACGACGCCCCGGATGCGCTGGAGGGGGCGATATGGAAACTGAGCAACTCCGTGCGTAAGACCAACAACCGCTATGCGGTGGGCCGTCGGGCCAGCCGCAGGTGGTAAAATCAATAGGACAATGTATCTGACACCGGAAGAACTGAAAAGCCACATGTACGCCCATATCGTCGAGGAGATCACCGAGGGCGACGAGCAGATCGTGCTGCAAGCCATCGAAGCCGCCGTCGAGGAGGTGCGCTCCTATCTGCGGCCGCGTTACGACACGGACCGGATTTTCGCGGCGGAGGGTTCCGAGCGCAATGCGCTCGTTCTGGAAAACACCAAGATCGTCACCGTGTGGAACCTTATCAAACTGTCGAACGTCGAAACCATATACGAGATATGGAAGGAGCGCTACGACCGTGTCATCAAATACCTGGAGGGCGTGGCCGCGGGGACGCGCACCCCGAGTCTGCCGTTGCTGACCGACGAGAAAGGCGAAGTCCGGATCAAGATGCGCTGCGGCTCCAACCCTAAATTCAGACACTCGTTCTAATGAAAAAGATCGGATATAAAACAAAGGCGGCAGCCGCTGCGGAGGCAGCCGCCAAGATGGAAAGAAAGCCCGCTCGCCGGAACGATGCGCGGATCATTCGCCGCGTCATCAGGCGGCAGGAATCCGTGACCCGCAAGGACATCGCCGACTGGAAGCGTGCCCGCCTGCAGGCGACGAGTACCTATGAACCGAAGCAGGTGTTGCTGCAACGGCTTTTCTCGGAGGTGATCGACGATGCGCTGATGACCTCGCAGGTGTCGGTTCTCCGCATCGGCAAAAGCCAGGGCGCGGAGTTCGAACTGAAGATGAACGGCCGCAAGGACGAGGCCGAGACGCAGAAGTTCAAGGATTCGGGCTTGTACGAGGACCTCGTCGAACTGATCGTCGAAGCGCAGTTTTTCAACCACTCGCTCATCGAGTTCGACTATGATCCGGCCGGAACGGTCGTGGCCGACCTCGTGCCGCGTGAGAACGTGTCGCCCGAAGTCGGGAAATTCTACCCCGACGCCGAAGGTTCGGAGACGGTGGATTATCGACTTCTGCCGGAGTTCGGCCGCTGGCTCGTTGAGATCTACCCGCGCAAATGCGACCTCGGGCTGCTCAACAAGGCCGTGCCGTATGTGTTGATCAAGAAGTTCGCCCTCTCCTGCTGGAGTGAGCTGTGCGAGATATTCGGCATACCTCCGCGCGTCATGAAGACGAACACCACTGACGACGAAATGCTGGAGCGGGCCGAAACGATGATGCGCGAGATCGGATCGGCGGCCTATTTCATCATCGACACGACGGAGGATTTCGAGTTCGCACAAGGTGTAGCCACGAATGGCGATGTCTATAAAAATCTCATTTCGACCTGCGACCAGCAGCTCTCGCTGCTTAACTTGGCGGCCGTGCTCGGTCAGGACACCGAGAACGGCAACCGTTCGAAGGAGGAGAGCAGCACCAAGCTCATGGAGGCCGTCGTGAAGGCCGACAAGCGGCTGATCGAGTCCTCTTTCAACCGGAAGATTCTCCCGGCATTGGCCGCCATCGGCTTCCTCAAACCGGGCCTGCGGCTGGAGATCACCAAGGAGGTGGACCTGGAGAAACTCTGGAAGATGACTTACGAGGCGTCCCAGAATTACGACGTCGATCCGGAGTGGATTCGGGACACGTTCGGAATCGCCGTAATCGGCAAGAAGCAGCAGGGACTCCTGCCGCCCGGCGCCGACGGGGAGCGGCAGGACGGGGAAGGTACGGAAGACGGTGCGGACGGACACGCTTTTTTCGCGGAGGCCCCGCAGGACGGGGCATCCGATGGAGAATCCCTCACGCCGCGGGACGAGGCGCTCGTCGGGCGCGTGGCGGCCGGGAAGTCTGACTACTGGGACGCCGAGCTGTTCGAATACATCGCCTCCGACCTTTTGAAGGCCGTTCGAACCGTATTCGCACACACCTCGGGAACGGTCGAGGCGGCCGTCGAATACGACGTGCCGGACGACGTATATACGGCGGCCCTCGAACAAAACCTGTTCCACTTCTCCGCGGCCAAGACGCTCGCCGAGGTGCAGGAGCTGAACCAGGCGTTCCGAGAAAGCAAGAGCTATAACGAGTTCAAAGCCCGGGCCGCGGAGATCACGCGCACGTTCAACGACCGATGGCAGCGCACGGAGTACCGCACGGCCGTGCAGGTCGCCGAGGCAGCGAGCAACTACCGACAGCTCCGGCGGCGGGCCGATATTTTCCCCTACTGGGTCTATCGTACCGCAGGCGACGGCCAGGTGCGACCGTCCCATGCCGCGCTGGACGGACTGACGCTCCCGGCGTCCGATCCGGCATGGCGGAAGATCTTCCCGCCGAACGACTGGAACTGCCGTTGCCGGGTGGAGGCGATCATGGCCGACGAGTTCGAAGGGGATTTCGGCGAGGAGCAGAAGAAGATGCAGGCGTTTCTGAAGAGCCCCGAATGGAAGCGGACGACGGCCCAGGGCTGGGGCGTGAACCGGGCCGAGACGGCCGAGATCTTCACGGCGAATCAAATGTACATCCGCAAGTTTCCCGACCGGGCGGCCTCGCTTCTCGGTAAACTCCATTGCCAGCATTACGGGCTGCCGTCGTTCGGGAAACGGCTGGCGGCCGCGACGCGGGAGTTCGTCCCGTTCTCGGGCGATCCCGCGGGATGGTTCGCCCAAAACGGCCGTTTTACGGACTTCTCCGGCAAAACGATAGAACTCCCCGAGCGGACGTTCGCAACGCATACGTCGGGCAAATACACCGCGGCGCGCGTGCCTTTGCTCGACGTGATCGCCGAGGTTCTGCGGCAGCCCGACGAGGTATGGCTGAACAATTACGACGGCAAGGCGTTCGACTGTCTGAACTACATCCGCTTTTACCGCGACAAGGCGATCAACGTCGTGTGCCGGATCGAGAACGGAAAGACGCTCGCCGTCCGGACGTGGTTCGAAATAGCCATCCGCCCGACGACCAGAAGCGGCGGGAAGATCGCACCGGAGAAAGACCCCCGGCTCAAGTATCGGCGCGGGCTGCTGGTGAAAAAGTAAGGGGAGCCTTTCAACGCTCCCCTGTGCTTCGCGGCCCGGTTCCTGGTAGTCGCCTGTGCTGTTTCAACGGGTTGAGGTCCCGGTGCTACCGATCCGCTTCGGATTGACGCGCCCCGCCGCCGTATCGTGCCCGGACTCGCCCGGCCCCCGTCATCCGCGAGGGTTGGCCGGGATGATTCATCCCCGGCGCTGCGCGCTTCGATGCAAATATAGTGAATTTTGAACAAACCGCAATGATACCGAAACAAATACTCGACAAGGCGCGGATCGACATGCAGGACGTCGCCGACATCGCTGCCATGACCGGAGTGTCTTATTTCAAAGGGGCCTTCCGGAAGAAGGGATTCGACGGCACGCCCTGGCCGCTGGCGAAGAAGGACAAGGCAGGAACGCGGCGGCGCGGGTCGCTCATGATCGACTCCGCCGCCCTGATGAACAGCATCCGCATCGCCCGCGCGACCCCGCAGGAGGTCGTATGGACGGCGGGCAACGCAAAAGTGCCCTATGCGGAGGTACACAATACGGGCGGACGGGCCGGGCGCGGCCGGGGTTTTCAAATGCCCAGGCGTCAGTACATGGGCGACGCCGAGGAGCTGCGGCAGAAGATCATCGCACGTCTCAAGGCATACATGCAGAGCCGGATCAAATGAAGAAGGGGGCCTCGCGGCTCCCTTCTTTCGTCGGATCATTTCATCTCCAGACGGATGGACGAGGGCGGCAGTTTGGCGCTTTGCCCCTCCTGCACGCCGGGCAGGGTGTAGGCGGTCTGGTAGAGGACCTTGTAACATTCGCCCGCACGGACCGCGGCGATCTTCTTGATCTGCGTGCGGAACATCGGGCCGAACGTTCCGTCGGTGAAGCGCTGGAGGGCCGAGTGAATCTTGTCGAGCAACTCGATAAGCCGATAGGCATCGGCCTTGCGGGGTGCGGCGGCCGACGAACTGACCAGCCGCAGGTTCGCCGCCAGAATCTCCACGGTCACCCCGTCGGCAATCTGTCCGCCTCCGCCGATCTGCGAGAACGGAACCTCGTCGATATCGAGCAGCGCACAGGGCCATTTGACCGGAGGCGCCTCGTAGTCGAGCTGTCCCCAGTTCTTGTCGATATAGGCCAGCTCGGGGACCCGCTCGGCCAGCCGTTGCTGGACGGCCAGTAGAATCGTTTTGATGTTCGCTTCCATTTTGTCACTTAAAAGAGTTTCAGTTGCCGTTTGTCATCGGTTGGCTCCAGTCCTTTCAATTCGTTCGCGGGAGTCTTCAGATAGCTGAGCATTGTCCGGTAACAGCACGGGTAAACGGGATTCACGTACCGCTCCCAGACTTTGTAGTAGTTCTTCGCATTGTTCCCCGGCTCGTAGTGCTTTTCCACGATGTCGAGGACCAAACGGATGCGCCGGAGTGTATTTATGTGGTGCTTACCCATTGCTTTGGCAGGTTTTGTGATTATTTTTGTAGTGGCTTTCTTTAATCACTCGACCCGCTTTGTCGCACTCCGGCAGGCGGGTTGTTTACATTACCCCCCCCCGCGCGACCGGGGCTGTTATGCCTCGGTCATGCCCAGCGGGACGTACCGCCAGACGCCGTTGTCGTCTTTCCATTCCGCGCGGATATAGGTTTTCGACAGGTTCGGAATATAGGATTCCTTGATGATGGCGATACCCTCGTTGAGCCGTTCGTTGTGCAGCTCCTCGGCCAGCGTGTCGAGCTGAAGCACCTTGCTCGCCTTGAGGTTCCCGTTCTGATCGCGGGCAATAAGCCGCATGATCTGGTTGATCATCGCCTTCGTCTCGTCGTCCTTGATAAGACCCATGACGGCCTCCTTCACGATGGCGATGCCGTCCTCGACTGTATCGCGCCAGCCGTCCACGACGCACCGTCCGATGGTGATGCGCTTGTCGCCCGTCGAATTGGTGAACGTGTGGCTTTTCTGCCCGTCCTTCGTCCGTTTCAGCACGTCGGCCTTCATGTCGAGGATCTGCCGGAAATTGTCAAGCACCTGCTCCTTGACCGTGCGGATGTCGCCGCTCAGCTCCCGGAGCATCGGGAGGGCCTGTTCGATCTCCTCGTCCACCATCTGACCGTAAACCTTGCGGTCCTTCCGGGCCTTGTCGGCTGCCGCCTTCCGTTCCTGCTCGGCTTTGAATGCCGCGTACTGCGCCGCTTCCTCGGCGGTCATCTGTACTGTTTTCACTTCGTTGTCGTTCATTGCTGTAATGTTTAAGAATTGATTTGGTTTCGGAAATTTCGGGCAAGTTCATCGCCCAGGTAGTTGAAAATAGCTCGTAATATCATCGGAATGATTATATCCGCTTTCGGCGGATAACGCATCAAATGCCGATAAGGAAAGCCTTTCATAAAAGAGAGCGAATGAAGAGTGACGGTAAATCGAATGCCGTCCAAACATAGTTCGAACCCTATTTGAACAGAGAATGCGGGGTGAAGCGTGGCGAAATACGCAATGCCCCGCGCCATTTTTAGTTGTCGGTCTATGGTGAACCCGAATCGTTCCAGCGAGGCCAACAGACACTGCTCGAAATATAATTGATCGTCCATCGTTAAAACAGTTTGTATTGTCTGATCTCGAAAATGCGTGCTTTTACGGTCTTGATCGCGGCCGGAGGCAGCACGCCCTCTTCGGCCAGCAATTCGCCGAACGCCCACAGCAGAGCGTTCTGTTCCGAGGCGAACTCGCCCCATTTCCGGCCGGGGTGGCATCCGCGGCCCGACCCGCCGATCATCCATGTCGTAGCGGCCACCCAGGCGCCGTCCTGTTGCCCGATATGGACTTTTACATAATCGCGGCCGCTGGTGTAGAGAATTTCGGTTCTGTATTCGCCCGACTGCAATACGGGGTAATCGTACCACGGGGCAGGGAGGTCGGCCCGATTGTCGATCCGCAGGTCTGCGTAAGGATTCGATTTCATAATGCGTTGTCAATTAGGAAGGCCGCCGAGCGGCATGTAGATTATCTGCGGCCGGGACTGCTCGGCCTGTCCGGTCGGCCGTTCCGGCCGGGGATTCAGCCCGCCGCTGCGTTGGATCGCGCGGAGCTTCAAGGCCAGCGCGTCCAGCTCCGGCGGGGTCAGCGCACCGAACTCCTTTCCGGCGATCCGGCGGTCCCGGCAAAAGGCATTGATCCGCGGCCAGTCCGTCGTGTCGATGCCGAGCTGCTGCATCAAGCGGAGCGCCGCCGACCGTTTCTTTTTCCGGAGTTCGTGCTGCGGGTCGGCCGTCGAACGTTCCAGCGCGTCGCACAGGGCGTCGTACTCGGCGGTGGACATGGCCCGCAGACTCGACGTCCGGCCGTTGGTGTACTGCTGCACCAGGCGCTCCTTCATTTCGTCGTCGTGGAGCGGCAGACGGTTGAATAGCTTGTAGAATCGTTTGTAGGTCATGGCGGATATGGTTGTTTATTCGGTCAGATAATATTTCGCGGCGCCCTCCTCCCAAATGGTGAAGTACGCCTCCGCGTCGTCGGTATAGCGCCCCTGACAATATGCCCGGTAGCCTTTGGTGTGGATTTTCACGCCGCAGTCGAAGCGGATGTCGTCGGCCATCTTGCCCTTCGGCCGCCCCTTGTAAACCTGCGACACGAGGATGAACGACTTGCGCGGAAAACGGTCGAACAGCTCCTTTTTCAATCGGTCGAAACTCCGCACGTCGAGGTACTGCACCGAGTCGATGATAACGAAATTCGCACTCTTGGGCCGCTCCAACCGTGCGACGAGATCGGCCACCGTCAGCCCCGTCACGACCTTGAATTTCCCTGCGACATCCTTCATCCCGAGCCGCTTGATCCGTTTCTTGAACGAGAGGTTTGCACCCTCCTCCAGACTCACGTAATCGACACGCCCATAGTCACAGAGTTTCTTGCCTAACAACATGACGAACGTACTCTTACCGCTGGCCGACTCTCCGTCGATGAACCAGCGCTCGAAGCGGGAGGGGCGGCCGAAGGCGGCCTCCCACTCCCCGTCCAGCGGAAGTTCCGGGATATTCAGATTCTCGATCTCCGAGGGTGAATAGGCCCGCATGACTATACCTCCTCTCCTTTGGTGATCAGCGAATGGACCCGACGCAGGCTGCCGTTGCTCCGACGGGCGATCTGCCGGAAATCCGTGCCCTCCGGAGTGTTCGCCTGGGCGATCATCATGGCCTGGCCGAGCAGGAACTTCCGGCGCTCGTCGCCCTCGGGCGGCGTGATGCTGTTGTACTTGTCGCCGCAGCGGCTCCGGATCTCGGCAAACCCTACCGTCTTGAACTCGATGCCGCGCTCCAGCTTGGCCTTGAAGCCGTCGGCCCCCATCAGATACCACGAGCAGCAACCCTCCGTGCCGTTCCATGCAGCCTTGATCTCCAGGAACGCTTCATACACCAGGTCGCCCGCCTCGTCGAGGATGATCTGCGGATGGTCAAGCGTCCGCAGGTAAAACACAAGGTCGTCGTAGACGTCCGCATAACGGCTGACGGAGTTCAGACCGAACTCGCGGGCGATGAAGCGCACCAGCCGCTGCTTGGTCTTCACCTGCGAGCAGTCCACGTAGACGACGTTCTTGTGCGTTTTGGCGTGGTATTGTGCGGCGACCGTCTTGCCGATGTTCGGAATATCGCAGAACATGCCCGAAAGGCTCTTTGCGCGGCACAGTTCCAGTTGCGAAGTGAGGTATTCGAAAGTCGGCGTCTTGACGATCTTCCACTCCGCGCCGTCGTCGAGGCTCACGCCCAGCCGCCGGGCGATGGACATCCATTTCGCGTCGCTCAGCTTCTGTTCGGTGTTGCCTTTCTTGATCTCGCTGTAAACCGAGGTCGAAATGCCCAGGGCGACGGCGTGTTTGGCGTCCGTGGCGTAATTCTGCCTGTTGCCGGATATGGCCAGCACGATGCGGGTTTTAATGTCGTTCGAAATCATATCTCAATGTATTTTATTATCGTTCTAAAGCTCATGTTTTGCCAGCGCCGCGTAGTCGATGCCGAAATCGAATACCTCCGCCTCCTCCGGCGGTGCGGCAGGGGCCGCTTCGACGATCTCCGGCTCCTCATGGGCCGGAACATCACCGGGCAGGAGCCGCACTTTGCAGATCTTCTCCCGAGCCATCATGGCGTCGAACTGCGCGTTGTATTTCGCCTGCTCGGCGTAGGCTTCACGGTCCCGCTCCGTCTGCTCGGCCGTGGCCTCGTTATAGGCTTCGATACGGCGGCAGGTGGCGATATAGGCCCCGTGCTGGTAAATATACACCTCCGGGACATTGCCCTGCTCGTCGGGCAGATAATAGGCCTCGACGGTGTAGTCGTTCGGCGCGAGCCGTCCGATCAACTCCGGCGAGGGCAGCGCATAATCTTCGTAATGGACCCGGCAGTACTTGCTGCGCCGGATCGACGTGCGCACCTCCTCGCCGATGAAGCGGTAGAGCAGCGCCTTGTCCACGGGCGCGAGATCCGGATTCTGGTAGCGGCAGAGCACCTCCCAGCGCGTCAGCCCCGGGTAGAGCTTCTGGTTCGGATGCAATGCGTTATTGTATTCGTGGATGGCCCGGATGTCGTCGGCCACGAGCTGCTCGTAGGTATAGGTCGCCTCCTTGTAGGTGTTGTTGAACTCGTCATAGACCTTTTCCTCCTTCGGGCGGTTGGCTTCCAGGCGGGCGTACCAGCGGCCGATGCCGACCTGCGAGCGCTTCTCCACGCCGTACTTCTTCACCCGGTTGAAGTGCTCGGCCCGTTTCTCCTGCGAGTTACCGGGGTTGCACCACCGCACGAAGGGGAACACCACGCCCGCGCGGATCAGCCCGTCGGCGAAGTTGTTCACGAGGTGGTGTTCGACCTCCACCTCGGCCGGGCAGTTCCAGCCCTGGTGGTCGATCAGCCGGAACATGTTCCGCACGCAGTCGATGAACAGGTCGGCCGTTTTGAGGCGGTTGTAGGCGTAACCAACGACGCAGCCGCTCGCCACGTCGTAGGCATAATAGGCTTTGACGCGGTTTCCGTCGGCCATCTTGCGCGGCAGGTCGCGGTCGTCGAGCGAAATCTTCGAGAACGCCCAGACCGGGGCTTTGCGCTTGTGGTGTGGACGGTAGCGGTTGTTGAAGTCCCACGCACTGTCGTGCAGTTTCGACCGTAGGGCGCGGTTCTTCGGGTTGTTCAGGTAATTGGCGACGGTCGTTTCGCTCAAAGCGATCGGCTCGCCCTCTTTGTCCGTGAACTCTTCCGGGTCGAACAGTTCCCCGGTTTCCGGGTCGTACACGTTCAGCTCGCCGCAGACGAACTGATTGTACATCTCGGCCACCGTCGTATTGAAGGGGCGCTCCGGCAGGCTGTCCAGCGAAAGGATCAGCCGCTCGATCTTGTAGTTCACCTTACGGGAGTTCTGATTTTGGAACCGACCGGAAATAAGGCAGGCATATCCTTCCCGTTTGAACTGGGCGACCTTCTTGCGAAAACGGAGCATGCTTTCGGGCAGCGTGTGGCCGAACTCCCGTTTGAAATAGGTAATGGTTTCGGCCATTGAGTCCCATCCGATACGGCCGACACGTCGCAGGGCATTGGCCGACGCCATCAGCCGCAGCACCGCCTTGATTACGGAAGCGTTTACCGTGTATTCGTTGATCTTCTCCGCCGGAAGGGCCGAACCGTTGTCGAAACGGAAGGCCGAAAAGTAGCTCCGCGCCTCGGCATCGGGCGTGTAGTTCGCCCGAAGCCACTCCTGCAACGGCATCGTCGAGATGTCCGGTTTGCGTTCCTTTACGGCCAGGCGGTACTTTCCCGGCAGACTGTCGAATACGATCAAAGCCTTACGGCCGCGACAGGCCCGTTGAGCGACCTGTACCTTGCGACGGTTCACAAGTTGATCGTATGCCGGTTTACTCATGACCTCCAGAAGTTCCGGCTGCGTAATACAAAGTATGTTGTTAAAATACTCCATTTGTCGTTTTCTGTGCTCCCGTGCCGGCATCGCTCCGGAGTAACGCCTGTGCGTTCACGGGAAAATCGCTATATTTGTCTGTTCAACTACAAATTTTAGCGATTATGGAAAAAGAACTTGAAAAAATAGAAGTAGTACGTTTCGAAACGTCATATGACGATGGAACCCTCGATATGTACACTGAACAAGTGAGATCGTTGTGCAAAGCTTTTGGTCTTAACTTCAAAATTATTGATCAGCATCTTGAAGGTGCCGAGGTACTACGCTATTATGAAATTTTCATTTCCGCATCTTCATTCCTCGTTGAAGACTTGCGTCACGTCATCAAAACTTTCATTCTAACATACCACATGCCCCTTATGCACGTGAAGACAATAGAGATGGATTCTGAATCATATCTGCAAATGCCTGCCGAAACCTTTGAGGTAGAGAATCTAAATAAGTAGGCGAAAAACGATTTGACCGTCTAATGCGCTTCACTATTCCCCGCCTAACAAATTGTATTAACTCGTCTTTTCCGACTACTTTTGCCGCAGTTTCAAAAGATATTACGGTGCTTCTTGTTATCATCGCGTGCTTAAATTGATTCATGATTTTATCCGCAGTGAGGCCGGATGCGGATCGGCGAGTCTGTTGTAGATCGTTTGCAGGGAGTAGAGCATGTTGCCCCAGGTCGAAACGGTGAGATCGTCGAAGCTGGCGACCTTCTGCCCGTCAATGTGGATTGTCGTCCGGTTGCTTTCCAAATGGACGACGACCTCGATCCGGTGGCCGAACTTCTGACGCATACAGCCGTTTTCGAAAGTGGTATCCACGTCCGGCAGGTAACCTTTGGGAGCGGTTATTCCCAAGTAGATCACGCCGCCGCGCTGAAAGGCCGCTTTCCGCAGCATATTGTCGCGCGCGCTGTTGCCTTTGTACTTCAAAGCCCGGTCGAGGGTCGAGCGCGTGATCTTGAAGGTCTTGACCATCTCCATCCGGACCGTCGTAGGCAATAAGATTTGTTTTGTCGCCATACTATTTCAATTTTTTCTGTAACTTTACCCCGTTAGTACATTGTATCAACGCTGCAAATATCGTAACATATCACGAATATTCCAAATTTAATCGTGATTTTTTGCGAAAAATAATAGGATACTTATTATGATCGGGACGATTCACGAAAGGATTGAACGCCTTGTAAAAGAATTTGGAGGCGGTAAAAACACAGTATTTGCCGATAAAATTGGTGTAAGCGAAGGAAATATCCGAGGTTACATCAAAGGTATCATGCCCAAATATGATGTGCTCGAAAAAATCGTGACTTCTCTCGATGTGAATCCGGACTGGTTGCTGACTGGTCGCGGGAACATGGAAAAAGAACCGGACCAGCAACAGGCCGGAATACAAGTGCAGGAAAAGTTCCCTCTCAAAACCGACAATCTGGTCGATCTCCAGCGCATTCCCCTTTACAATCTGGAGGCGACGGCCGGATTGGTTTCCTTGTTCAACGATGTCGATGCGATTCCGATCAGCTATATATCGTTGCCGGATCTGCCTGCATGCGATGGGGCTGTTTATGTGCGCGGGGATTCGATGTACCCATTACTCAAAAGCGGCGATATTGTCCTTTACAAGCAGGTACACGACATGCAGTACGGGATTTTCTGGGGTGAAATGTACCTTATATCGGCCAATGTCGATGGGGACGAGTTCGTGACGATAAAATACATCCATAAATCCGAACGGGAAAACTGTGTGAAGCTCGTCAGCCATAACCAACACCACGAGCCTAAAGATATTCCAATCTCGATGATCCGTGCCCTCGCATTGGTGAAAGCAAGCGTGCGTTATAATACGATTCGATAGGCCCTCGTGCAGCCCTATTGCACCCCGCAAAGAGGGTGCGCACACGCTCAAAGCAGGATAAAATAGACTAACTGAATAAATATCAATCGATTAAATAAAAATCAATCCCCAAATTATAGGGCAGTTTCCTGCCTTCTATTCGCCGATTTTCGGGGTTTAGCGCCGATTTTCGGGCGGTTTCCTATGTTTTGGAGGGGGTCAAAAACCGGGTTTTGTAAGTCCATTTCCCGGAAAATGTAAGTCCATTTTGTAAGTCCAAATGTAAGTCCAACTCGATTTTTGCCGATTTTCCGTATTGCAGGCATTACACGAGGAAAGGAGGGACGACGCCCCGTTTTAACGTCGTTCAACTGCTATTGAAATAGCCTTTGTAGAGCCGAAAAATGCCGTCAGACATACACGAGGCCGCGAATACAACGAAAGAGGGCTGAATCGCCTGATTCTGCCCTCTGAAATTATACCGACATTATAGCGGTTGCCGGATTTGGTCCGGTTTATTATACCGAAATTATATCAAATTATACGTTTCGTTTTGTGCGGCGCGTCCGGGGTTTGTTGCGTATCTCTTTGTCGTACAATATACTACTGCTGTTCTCTACCGATGCTTCTATATACGTTTCGTTCTCCCCCTCATATATATTTTTCTTAAAATATTTGGGGGGGGGAAATTTTTTTATATTAGTTTTGCGCCGAAAAGAGTAAACGAACCCCCAAAATGTTTATCGTAAAAATGGAAGGATTTGCAGGCTTTGTCGGCCTTATGTTTGGTCTTGTTGTTTTATCGGTCATCATAACCCTGGTCGTATGTGCCGTTAAGAGGCATCGCAGGGAGTGGCTTCAGGACGGACAGCGTAGAGTCTGATTTTGTTTTGTAAAGTTATTGGAGCTGCCGGAGCGATTCTTTCGCTCCGGCAGTCGATTTTTTTGTTCGGTTCGTTTCCGGACGTTTCGGATGGTCCGAACATTCGGAAGGTCGGACTCCATATCGTTTTGTCGTGACGCGGGCTTTCGTGTGCAACTCCGGTTCTGTGTCGGGAGCGCAGGAAAACCGGCCGCCGGACCGTCGGGTTTCTTTGCCAGAGAGGGAAACATTGTTTTTCGGGGGGTGGCCTGACTGCGGCGTCTGCGTTGGCAGTATCCGGCCTCGCAGTCGCTGCAGCGGATTTGCAATCACGGTTCGCGGGGTGTGTGGGCGTGGTATCGCCGCCGTAAGCGATGCAGTGTATAGCCGAGCCGCGATACGTTCGGGGTGTAATCGTCGTTTTTTATCCCTGTACGAATACTAAAATCGCCCGGTCTGCCGTATTGTTAAGAAGAGCACTGGCGGGCGAGGCGGGCTTCGGTGTGTGGAGTTGCCGGGCCGGGGACGCGATGCGAATGATTCCGGGTTTCCGGACTTCGGGACTGTCCGAGCGATGTCGGTCGGGAAAACGAAGAATGAAGCCCGGTAAATTTTGCAAGTCCCGCAGGATTTGTTAAATTTGCGCGATTGTATGTCGAAAATCCGTTTCCATATTTTGCTTGCTGCGCTGTTGGTTGTCACCGGCTGCGGCGAGGATGACAAGGTTCTTCCCGAACAGCAGCAGCAGTTCGAGAGTTTCCTTTCCGGTAGCCACCAGCCTCGTCTGGTGACCGAGCAGGAGGCTATGAGTTCGGATGAAGATCTCGATTTTTACTCCACGTTCGGGCGCTGGTCGTATCGATATATTTACCATTATTACGATTCGGAACGTCAGACGCGTCCTGAAGCGGAGATCGGCGATGAGGTGGATCTTGTTTTCTGGGTCTATCTGTTCGAGAATCGGGCAATCACTGCGAGTACGATGCCGATCTACACCAATGACAGAAAGTGGGCCGAAAAACTTCAGGAGCAGGGACTCGATACGAAATACTGGAGTTTCGAACCCCGTCCCGTCCGTGTCGGCGGCGGCTCTTTCGTCGAAGGGGTCGAATTGTCGCTGCCGGGCTGCCGCGAGAAAGATACGGTCGAAGTATATATGACATACAATATGGCTTACGGCGATGCGCTGATCAATTTCATTCCGGAGCAGAGTCCGATCGCCGTTTTTTATACGATTGATTCGGTTCGTAAATAAGAAAACAATGAATAGTATGGGACGTTGGTTGCCTGCGATACTCCTTTTCGGTCTGACGACGCTCTGCTCCTGCGCTGAGGAGCCTGACAATGCTTATCCGGGGAATACCCAGAACAAAGCTCTGAAAGCCTGGATGACGCAGAATCGTCCCGATCTGCTGGAGAATTACCAGGAGGAAGGGGAGTATTACGTGGATGTCGTTTCGCTGGGCGATCTGGCGGACAGTGCGATTCTGGAGACGGAGAGCTGGGTGTGGTACGATATCACGGGGCGGGATTTGCAGGGGAATATCAGTGTGGCCCGGGATTCCGTTTATGCGCTTCAGCAGGGAACTTTTACTCCTTATACACATTACGTTCCTTACTATCAGTTCTACGGTGAGCTGGCGAGCGGAACTTTTAAGGAGGGGACTTATCTGGCTATGCGGAACCCGTTGAAGCTGGGTGAAACGTATGCCGCGCAGAAGGGATTTCCCCGTGAGGTCGAATTGCGCGTGGGGGCCGAGGTCGTGCTGTATATGCCTGCGACGATCATATCCACCGAAGCCAATGGCGACGGAGGTTACGAGGGGCAGTATGCATTGAGTGCCAACCACCCGATGATCGCCCGGATCAAGCTGGTCGGAAGATCGAGTCAGCCGATTGAAACGGAGAGCGTCGCGGTCGATGATTTTGCGGCGGCGAACGGCGGACTGGACCCGACGGTTCCTCCGCAGGACGACGATTCCGAAACGGCTTCGGTCAAAGCCGGAGAGCCGGCCCCGTCGTATCGTTGGAAAATCGCCACGTCGGAGGCGCCTCAAATCTATGTGAACGAGAGTTTCAATCCTGCGGACGATGCGACCGGACTTTTCACCTATTCGAATGTTTATGTGGGATCGCAGCAAAAGGCGGACGAGATCGATCGTAAGATTAACAAAGCTTTGGTCGAGCGCTTCGGTACGGACGAACCGGGCGAACTGATCGATCCCGAGAAGAATGTCCGGGTCTGGTACATCGCCCGATTCCTGGACGGGTTCGTACAGAGTACCAATATCGACGAGGTGAAACGAATCGTTTACGGCGAGGTGGAATCCACCGGTACGTACATGAGCTACACTCCTTCGCTGAATAAGGACAAACAGATTCTGGCCTGGTATTACGCCTTGCCGCACTTCCGCTACGGAAGCTGGGGCGCTTTGCTGACCGTTTCGAGCAATGCGTACGGTGTGGTCGGCATTACCGGGACAACCCAGACCAGTTCTTCTACGAATTACGCCGCTACGTACGCTATGATGAATTATTACGGCATGATGAACAATTACTACGGTAATAATTACATGGGCAACTATTACGACGATTATTATGGCAGCTATATGAACGGTCTTTACGGCGGTTCGGTCTATAATCCTTACTACGTGGACAACTCCACATCGACCAGTACGACGATCACCGAGGTTTTGCCCTATACGCCGCTGTTGATCGAATTTTATATCGAGCCGGCTCAATAGTCCGTTGCCGGTTTTGTTTTCTGGCCGTCTGCAGGATTCCTGCGGGCGGCTTCGGTTTTTATTCCTTTGGCTGCGGGGCTTTTCATTCCCGACTCATTCCCGGCATTGGATTTGGAATATTTCGATTGTAAGACGGATTCTGTCGGTAAATTGGGTGTAATTGACGATTTTTTCAACTTTTTGTTCCGGAAAATTTTGAAATTATCGGAAAAGGATTTAATTTAGAGGAAAGAAAAAGAGGCCATCTCCGGTCTGCCGACAAATGGGTGCCGAACAGGGTCGGACTTTGTCGGAAGCGGAGAAGACGAAAAATAAATTCAACCTAAATAATTAGCAGTATGATTATCACATTTAATGAGTTGCGTCGTATCAAGGACAGACTGCCCAGCGGCAGCTCGCAACGGATTGCAGACGAATTGGGAATCTCGGTCGATTCGGTTCGTAATTATTTCGGCGGACGGCACCCCGAGGCGAAGGAAGGCGTAGGCATTCATATCGAACAAGGGCCCGACGGCGGCGTTGTGACGTTGGACGATACGACGATCCTGGATGCGGCGATGCGTATTCTGAATGAAAAATAGGATCGGAATCCCCGATTATGGCACCCCGGCTCCAGAGGCCGGGGTTTTCTGTTGCATTCCGTATCGTCGTGCGGATCGGGGGCAGGCAGGCTGCGGAATGACAGCGATGTCCGAAAGGGAGTTTCGGGCTGCCATTGTGACAGTCGGAATGTCAGTCCTTCCGGCGGTTTGTCAGATTTTACGCTCCGGAAAAGCAGGATGGTGCGAAAAGAACATTTGGTACAACCTTTGTTCACTAAACGATCGTCCGCACGGCAGCGGCAGGGCTGTGGAAGCGGAGCTGAAAAAGAAATTATTAAACTATAAAGCAACGATATTATGGCAAAGATTATTGGTATTGATTTAGGTACGACGAACTCTTGCGTCGCAGTAATGGAGGGTAACGAACCTATCGTAATCCCCAATTCCGAAGGACACCGGACTACTCCTTCGATCGTCGCGTTCACCGACAACGGCGAGCGTAAGGTCGGCGATCCGGCCAAACGTCAGGCGATTACGAACCCCAAGCGTACGATCTTCTCGATCAAACGTTTTATGGGCGAGACCTACGATCAGGTACAGTCGGAGATCGAGCGTGCTCCTTATAAGGTAGTACGCGGCGACAACAATACGCCGCGTGTGGATATCGACGGCCGCCAGTATTCGCCGCAGGAGATTTCGGCGATCATTTTACAGAAAATGAAGAAGACGGCCGAGGATTACCTGGGGCAGGAGGTTTCGGAAGCGGTAATCACCGTTCCGGCCTATTTCTCCGATTCGCAGCGTCAGGCTACGAAGGAGGCCGGTGAGATCGCGGGCCTGAAGGTGCGGCGTATCATCAACGAGCCGACGGCCGCTGCGCTGGCTTACGGTCTGGATAAGAAAGGCAAGGATATGAAGGTCGCCGTCTTCGACCTGGGCGGCGGTACGTTCGATATTTCGATCCTGGAGCTGGGCGACGGCGTGTTCGAAGTGAAATCGACCAACGGCGATACGCACCTGGGCGGCGATGATTTCGACCATGTGCTGATCGATTATATGGCCGAGGCATTCAAAGCCGAGCACAACGTGGATCTGCGCAAGGACCCGATGGCCATGCAGCGTCTGAAGGAAGCTGCCGAGAAGGCGAAGATCGAACTGTCGTCCTCGACTACTACGGAGATCAACCTTCCGTACATCATGCCGATCGACGGCATTCCGCAGCACTTGGTTATGACGCTTACGCGTGCCAAATTTGAGCAGTTGTGCGATCACCTGATCCACAAGACCATCGAGCCTTGCAAGGTAGCTCTGCGTGATGCCGGGCTCGATGCCAAGCAGATCGACGAGGTGATCCTCGTGGGCGGTTCGACCCGTATTCCCGCGATCCAGAAGGTCGTCGAGGATTTCTTCGGCAAGGTGCCCAGCAAGGGTGTGAACCCCGATGAGGTCGTTGCCATCGGCGCTGCGATCCAGGGCGGTGTCCTGACCGGTGAGGTGAAGGACGTGCTGCTGCTGGATGTCACTCCGCTGTCGCTGGGTATCGAAACCCTGGGCGGTGTGATGACCAAGCTGATCGAGGCCAATACGACGATCCCGACCCGTAAGAGCGAGGTCTTCTCGACGGCGGCCGACAACCAGCCTTCGGTGGAGATCAACGTCTGCCAGGGCGAGCGTCCGCTGGCCCGCGACAACAAGTCGATCGGCCGCTTCCACCTGGACGGTATTCCGGCCGCTCCGCGCGGTGTGCCGCAGATCGAGGTGGCCTTCGATATCGACGCCAACGGCATCCTGAACGTATCGGCTAAAGATAAGGGTACGGGTAAGGAGCAGAAGATCCGCATCGAGGCTTCGTCGGGTCTTACCGAGCAGGAGATCCAGCGTATGCGCGACGAAGCCAAGGCTAACGAGGCGAAGGACAAAGAGGAGAAGGAGCGTATCGACAAGATCAACGCCGCCGATTCGAACATCTTCGCTACCGAGAAACAGCTCAAAGAGTACGGCGACAAGTTGCCGGCCGACAAGAAGGCTGCCATCGAAACGGCGCTGGGCAAGTTGAAGGAAGCGCATAAGAACGCTGACGTAGCCGCTATCGATACGGCTTTGGCCGAGCTCAATGCAGCATGGCAGGCTGCTTCGCAGGATATCTATGCCGCGCAACAGCAGCAGGGCGGTGCCCAGCAGGGTGCTCCCCATGCCGATGCAGGAGCCGGTACGAACGGTCAGCAGCAGGGTGGATCCAATCAGCCCGAAGATGTAG